>WNFC01004368.1_pt1 | contig 35320 bp, 26 predicted proteins | sample 5400541 | NCBI WGS metagenome assembly WNFC01 (sample SAMN13153342, study PRJNA577476) | soil metagenome | isolation source: 120 cm saprolite under Douglas fir tree site 2 hole 2 replicate 1 | place: USA:California | collected 2015-04-18
TCAAGAACTTGCTTCCCAACGGCACCTGCGCTGGTCGTGGAGCCCGGACGATTGATGTCCGCCGACGACCGGGGCCAAGTAGAGAGACCGTCACCACGCTAGTGATGAAACCGCGGCGCGCCTGACGAGGTCGGGTGCCCGCACTTCTCCGGAATCGGGTCAGTCCCCGGTCGCGGCCTGGACGACGCAACCTAATTCACGAGGCGACCGGAGCCCCTCAAGCCGTTTTCGTTCCGCCAGGCCACAACCGGAAATCGTTCTACCTGCCCCTGCCATCGGATCGTCGGATTTCGGTACTCTGGCGACCCGGGAAAAACTTACTAGCCATCTTCGGCACTCACCCATCCCCTCCCGTCAGCTACGCGCATCGATGAAGTAGGGGCCCTTCGCTCGCAGCGGGTTTTGCTGCCCGCCGGTCGTCACTACTACGACCCCCTCCGACTCCCTCTCGGCTGGCCCCTCCCTTTCCCGGTTCTGCCGGTTATAGGCGGGCGTCGCTTCCCGTTCCGCTGCGGGTGGGTCGATGGTCCTCAGCTCGGCCCGGCGACCGGGCCGCACATGGTCAACCGGTCACCCTCCTTGGGGTATGCCGCCGCTGCATGTTGGATCGGCAGGTTGTGCCCGCCGCCATCGCCCGCCTCGGGGCCGAGGAGGGTCTCTCCAGTTCCCAGGGCAGCCTTCTGGCCGTTCAACACCCACTACGCCGGAGAGTTCTTCGGCACCCGCTCCAGGATCCGGGGTGCTTTCCGTGGCCTTCGCCTCAACCTGAGGGGCTCGGCTCTCTCTTGGTCCGCCTCTCGGCGGGTTTGCGTGACGACGCTTGCTCGGGTTTCGCTGCCGCTGCAGACCGGCCAGTTGCTCGCCCCCTTCCAGGGGCTTTGTTGCTCCGCTTCGACGGCGGGATCTCTCCCGACGCCGGGAGCCGCGCTACCGGGGACCCTGGCGTCTCCCCGGACCAGACTCCCACTGGCTGGCTGTCCTGAGCTTGTCGCTCGGGTTGCTGCTATCGACCACCCCCTTTCCGGGTTTGTCGATGTGCGTCCCCCGGGCTGCTGGACGCACCAGTTGCTGCTATCGACCACCCCCTTTCCGGGTTTGTCGATGTGCGTCCCCCGGGCTGCTGGACGCACCAAGCTGACGTAAAATGGCGAGCCGTCTCCGGACCTGCAGCAAGGGAACGAGGTGGAGTCCGCCGGGGGGCTGAGGGGCCTACTTTCCTCCAAAAAGGCCGCATGCCGCACCTTTTGGAGCAATCTTCACCCTCCCTCAGAGCCGGCGACGAGGCCGGAGGCTGTCAGGGACCCCACGAGTGCCAGTCGAAACCCGACCGTTCGGGGCACTGGAGGCCCTGTGACGGATTCCGCGACAGCCTGCTGGGCAACAATTCTTGACCACGCCTCACATCAGCGAGGTTGAGGGAGTCATAGGGCCACCGGCTTACCCCTCCGGCCCGACGTGTGGGGGGGCGCTCAAAATATGTCTCGAGTTCTCCGCGGCGTCGTACGTCCAGAGTCGCGCAGTGGAGCAGGCCCCCGAAGAGCGCGTAGTCCTCAAACGAGCAGGGAATGGGCTCGAAGCCCCATTCCTCGAAGGCCCGGATCAGAGGCTCTTGACGTCGCTCGACCACGACCCGGGTGGGGTCCAGCATGAGAACGTTGAGGCTGCCCCACCGGCTGACGAGGCTTCCGTGGTTCTTCGCGGTGACGACGGGCTCGGGGGCGATCAGCACGTCCCAGCTGTCGAACTGCGGGGGAAGCGTGGCGGGGTCCATGAACTCGGGGTTCACCATCACCTTGCCGGGAGCAAGCGGAAGCAACGACGTGTCGATGTGCATGGCCCTGCGGTAACGGGATTCCACTTCGTGCACCCGGTAGCTGTCGCCGAGGTGCCGTCGCAGCCACCTGATCCCCGAGGCATTGGTCACATGGCTCCGCAGCATGAACAGGTCCCGGCCACAACGCACGACATCCGCGGCATCGAAGACCGGCTCGAATTCCGTGAGGACGTAGCGCATCTCCTCGGCCTGGGCGGGCACCTCATACCCCCGCCGGTAGAGGTCGTCGACAAGCTGCGGCTTCGGCGCTGCGGTCCATCGTGCCCCGGACTCGAAGTACCCCTTCACGAGGCGGCGGTAGGGCCAGGTTTCGAAGTGGCGGCCCCGGTCCGCCATCGGCACCTCGATGATCTCGTCGCCCACCACGAGCAGGACGTCGCGGGGGTTCGCAGCCGAGACACCGCTGCGAATGTCCCACTCCGGGGTGGAGAAGGAGCTGGAGAAGTCGATGACGTCCGGGCGCCGGACGACGACCCCTGCCACGTTCAGGATCGCCACGAGCTCCTCGAGGCACGCCTCGGCCGCTTCGACCAGCTCCGCCGAATACGGCGTCCCCGCTCGACCTATGGTTTCTTCGAGGACCTCCCACGACCCCGGAGGGACCGTGGTTCGCTCGATGGTGGTCCACGAAGGCACCATCGCCCCATCCACCCGTCCGACGATCACTTCCTCGAGGGGATCCCACTCGTTGTGGGAACGAACCAAAGGGCGAGCGAGGGTCGGTGCACTCCGGGGCTGCCCGTACGACTGGCTCACGAGGAAGCAGAGTTTCGCCCTGTTGGATGGCTTGTGTCAAGAATTCCGTCTCATGACACCTTTATCCGCTCCCACCGGTGGACGGTGCGGCTCACCCTTCCAGGAGGATGGTGACGGGGCCGTCGTTGACGAGGCTCACCTCCATGTAGGCCCCGAACCGGCCCTCGGCCACCTCCACCCCCGCCGAGACCAGCCCGGCCACGAACGCATCGAGGACGGGGATGGCAACCTCCGGCCGGGCGGCACCGACGAACGAGGGCCGGAAACCCTTCCTCGTATCGGCGTAGAGCGTGAACTGCGAGACGACCAGTGCCGCGCCGCCGGTGTCGGTCAGCGAGCGGTTCATCTTGCCGTCGTCGTCACCGAAGATCCTGAGTCCGGCCACCTTCGCCGCCAGGCGGCCGGCGGCGTCCTCGGTGTCGGCCGCTCCCACCGCGGCCAGGACGAGCAGGCCCGGGCCGATGCCGGCGATCCGCTCCCCCGCCACCGTGACGGCGGCCGACGACACCCGCTGGAGCACAAGCCGCACGCTCGGGGCTACGCGCGGCCGGGCGTCACGCGGAAGACGTCGTAGACCGACTCGACCCTCCGCATGCCGGCCAGGATCGCGTCGAGTGAGGAGGGGTCGGCCAGGCCCACGGTGAAGCGGAAGTGGGCGATGCCGCGCACCGTCGAGGAGCTCACCTGGGAGATGTTGACGCCGAACTCCGAGATGGCCGTCGAGACATCCCGCAGGAGCTTCGGGCGGTCGAAGGCCTCGACCCCGATCGACACGGGGAACAGTCCCGACACCCGGGGGTCCCACGACACGTCGACCAGGCGCTCCTGCTCTGGCGACGTCTCGACGTTGATGCAGTCCTCGCGGTGCACGGAGATGCCCCGTCCCCGCGTGATGAAGCCGACGATGGGGTCGCCCGGTACCGGCATGCAGCAGCGGGCCAGCTTCACGAGCACGTCGTCGACCCCCTCCACGATCACGCCGGAGATCGTGGAGGGCTTGGTGCGGACCTTCGTCGGAAGCGCGGGTTCCTCCTCCACCAGCGGTTCGACCTGGTTGCGCAGCAGCCTGGCCACGACGGTGTTCACCGAGGTCCGGCCCTCGCCGATCGCCCCGTAGAAGGCGTCGAGGTCCCTCAACTTGAGCTCGGTGGCGATCCCCTGGAGCTGGTCGCTCGCAAGGATCTTCTGGAGGGGCAGCCCCGCCCGGCGCAGCGCCTTGGCCAGCGCGTCCTTTCCCTCGGCGATCGCCTCCTCCCGGCGCTCCTTGGTGAACCACTGCCGGATCTTCGTGCGCGCCCGGGGGGTGACGACCACCTTCAGCCAGTCGCGGCTTGGGCCGCTCGTGGTCTTGGAGGTGACGATCTGCACGGTCTCGCCCGAAGAAAGCTGATGGTCGATGGGCACGAGTCGGCCGTCGACCCGGGCACCGGCGCAGGCGTGCCCGACCTCGGTGTGGATCGCATAGGCGAAGTCGACCGGGGTGGCCCCCTTCGGGAGCTGGACAATGTCGCCCCTCGGCGTGAACACGAAGACCTCGCCGGCGAAGAGGTCGAGGCGGAGGGTGTCGAGGAATTCGGCGTCGTCCTCGGTCTGGCCGAGCTCGAGCATGCGGCGCATCCAGTCGGCCTGCTCGTCGGAGCTCGCCCCCTTGTCGCCCTTCGGGTCCTCCTTGTAGCGCCAGTGGGAGGCGACGCCCCACTCGGCCATCCGGTGCATCTCCCGGGTCCGCATCTGGACTTCGAGCGGCTTGCCCTCCGGGCCGATGACGGTGGTGTGCAGGGACTGGTAGAGGTTGAACTTCGGCATCGCGATGTAGTCCTTGAAGCGGCCCGGCACCGGCTTCCACAGGGAGTGGATCGCCCCGAGGGCCGCGTAGCAGTCCCGCTCGCTCTCGACGATGATGCGGACGCCGACCAGGTCGAAGATCTGGTCGAACTCCCTGCCGCGGCCGACCATTTTTTCGTAGATGGAGTAGAAGTGCTTCGGGCGACCCGACACCAGGCCCCGGACCCGGACCTCCCGGAGGCGGGCCTGGACCTCGCTCACCACCTGCTGGAGGTAGACCTCGCGCTCGGGCTGGCGCTGGGCCACCATCTGCTGGATCTCGTCGTAGGGCTTGGGGTGGAGCGTCCTGAACGCCAGGTCCTGGAGCTCGGCACGGATGGGCTGCATCCCGAGGCGGTCGGCGAGCGGGGCGTAGATCTCCAGCGTCTCCGTGGCGACGTGCTCCCGCTTGGCAGGGGCGAGGGCCGTCAGCGTGCGCATGTTGTGGAGCCGGTCGGCCAGCTTGATGATGAGGACCCGGAGGTCCTTGGCCATGGCCACGATCATCTTCCGCAGGTTCTCGGCCCGCTCCTGCTCCCTGGAACGGAACTGGATCTTGTCGAGCTTGGTGAGCCCGTCGATGATGAGCGCCACCTCGGGTCCGAACGACTGCTCGATGTCGACCAGCTCCACGTCGGTGTCCTCGACGGCGTCGTGCAGCAGCGCGCCCACGATCGTGGTCGAGTCCATGCCGAGCCGGGCCAGGATGCGGGCGACGCCGATGGGGTGCTGGATGAACAGCTCCCCGGACTTGCGCAGCTGCCCCTCGTGGGCCACGCGGGCGAGCTCGAAGGCCCGGACCATCTCCCGGACGTCGGCTCGGGGATGGTGCACCTTCACCTCACGGACGATGTCCTCGATCTCTTTGGGGGTCGGCCCGACGGGCAGGCGCCACAGGCGGGAGAGCATCGCCTTGACGCCCTTGCGCACGCCCCGGGTCGGGTCCCGCAGCTCCCGCAGGTCCCGGCGCCCGGCGACCGCGGCGCTGCGGCGAGCGGGTTCCGCAACGGGGTCGGCCACAGGGGACACCACGCTGATGGCGGGGAGTTCCTGCGTGCGGTCCTCGGGCTCAGATCGGAGGCTTGCTTCGACCTCGGACTGGGTGCCCGTGGGGGTTCCAGAAGTGACGTCTTGAGCCATGTTTCATTAAACACCAGTCCGCGGACGGGGGCGGGGAACTGAGGCCCCGTAGCCGTCAGCTCAGGGCTTCGAGGTACGGCTCCCAGGTCGGGTCGGGCTTACCCGCCGCCACGACGAGGAAGTGGCTTCCCTTGGGAGCCCGAGGCAGCCGGCGAAGCTTGAGGCCGACCTCGGCGGGGCTGCGGTTCTCCTTGTTGGAATTGCAGCGCCGGCACGAGGCAACGACGTTCTCCCACACATGCTGCCCACCGCGGGAGCGGGGCACGACATGGTCGACGTTCTCGGCGGCGGCGCCGCAGTACTGGCACTCGTAGGCGTCCCGGATGAACACCGCCCGGCGGGACAGCGTGGCCCGGGCCCGGTAGGGCACCTTGACGAAGTAGGTGAGGCGGACGACGGAGGGGATGGGCAGCCGCAGCTTCTCGGAGTGGTAGGCCTCGCCGTTGGCCTGGACGATCTCAGCCTTGGCCTTGAGCACGAGGACGACCGCGCGCCGGGAGGCGACGACGCACAGAGGCTCGTCGGTGGCATTTAGAACCAACGATCTCCCCAAACCCCAGCTCCTAGCAGGATTGGCTGTCCAAAGTATACGAGGGGGTGTCGGCAGCGGGGCTGTTGTCCCGGCGGCTCCGAAATCCGGCGTACCCTGCGCGCCGGGCTTTGGGAGGTGTGGTCGGGATTGTGTACCGTGCATGTAGCAAATCCCGACCACCTCCAGCGCCACCCCCCGGTCTAGAGGCAGCGCAGGACGTCTTCGGCGTCGCGGATTTCACTGCCGGGGAGGATCAAGGCACCGGCGGGGATCTTGAGGCGGGGATAGATGCCGATCCGGCCCGCCAGGTGGGTGCCCGGCTTCAGGACCGCCTCGTCGCCGATGGCCACGTAGTCCTCCAGGGTCGTCGGGTGCTGCTCGGTCGACTCGATCTCGACCATCGAGCCGAGGTAGGCCTGGGACAGGCGGGCAGCGGGGCCGATGATCGCCCCGTCCCGGATGGCGCTGCGCTCGATGGTCACCCCCGGCCCGAGGTCCACGCCGTCGTCGATATTCGAGTCGCTGATACGCACCTCGGGGCCGACCTCCACGTAGCGGCCCAGGCGCACGTTGTCGCCCAGCTCGACCAGGCCCTCTTCCAACTTCTCCTCGAGGGACTTGCCGGACACCTCGTCTCGGAAGCGTAGCGTTTCGGGTGGAACCCAAATGCGCCGTTCGGCGTCATAAGGGGTACCCATGAGATCGCTCGAGGCTCCGAACGCACCCCGCAGCACGTCCACCATCGTCTCGATGTAGTCCACGAATGTCCCGAGATCTCCCGTGCGTTCCACCGGGTCGGAGTAGATGGCGAGCCCGCGGTCGACCGCCCACGGCAGCAGGTCCCCACCGAAGTCCAGCCGGCGCTCGCGCAGGCGGCGCAGTGCCGGCTCGTGGGCGTACTTGCGGATGGCGGCCGAGTCCATGAGGTACATGCCGGCGTTGGTCATCAGCGCGGGCGGGACACCAGCCCGGGACCCGGCCCGGGTCCCGCCCCCGGTCCCAGCGGGGGGGAATTGGCGAGCCAGTTCGTTCATGCTCGGCTTCTCGAGGAAGCGGATCACCCGGCCGGTCTCGTCGTTCATCATGACCCCGTACTTGCCGGCCACCTCCTCGGGGCAGCGCGCCATGGCCGCCACCGTGAGCAGCGCGCCCCGGTGCTGGTGCCGGGCCAGCAGGGCGTCGAGGGAGAAGTCGTACAGCGAGTCGGCGGGGCAGACCAGGGCGGGCGACTCGATGTCCCAGTACTCGAGGCTGCGAAGCGTGGCATCGCCGCTGCCGGTGTTGAGGCGATCGTGACGCACCCGCGAGTACCGGATGTCGACGCCGAGGCCGTCGCCGTGGCCGACCAGCGCCTTGGTCTGGTACCGGTTCTCCCTGCCCTGAGCGATGACGAAGAACTGGCGGATGCCCTGGCGGCGCATCCCCTCGAGCAGCCAGACGATGAGCCGCTTCCCGCAGAACATCATCGCCGCCTTACTGCGCAGGTACCCGTGGGCCTTCACGGTGATCGGCCGGGCACGCTCCCCCCTGCCTCCGACGAGAATTACGCCGACAATATCCATACGCTTTCATACCACTCCGGCGTGGCTGTCACCGGGCGAGTGCGCCTGGTCTCAACGGGGCCGGCGTGGCAGGCGCGCGTGAACCGCGGGCAGCGGCGCAACGTAGTTACATACGAACCGGCATCAGAGGATGGACAATGGAGGCGTATTCGGATGGAGAGGTTCCACCGGCGGGCACTACCGAAATGGAGTAGCTGATGGCGATCGCCGAACCAGACTACGGCGGCTTTGCAGAGACATTCGAGGCGATCGCCACGAACGTTGAACGCATCATCGAAGGCAAGGCCGACGTCATCCGCCTCGCCCTGATCGGCCTGGCGGCAGAGGGACACCTGTTGATCGAGGACGTGCCGGGCGTCGGCAAGACGATGCTTGCCAAGGCCATCGCCCGCAGCATCAACTGCGAGTGGCGCCGGCTGCAGTTCACGCCCGACCTGCTCCCCTCCGACGTGACGGGGGTGGGCGTCTACGACGGCGAGCTCAAGCACTTCGTCTTCAAGCCCGGCCCGATCTTCGCCAACATCGTGCTCGGCGACGAGATCAACCGGGCCTCCCCGAAGACGCAGTCGGCCCTGCTCGAGTCGATGGAGGAGCACCAGGTCTCCGTCGACGGGGTCACCTACGCCCTCCCCCGGCCGTTCATGGTCATGGCCACGCAGAACCCGATCGAGCACGTCGGCACGTACCCGCTCCCCGAATCGCAGCTCGACCGGTTCATCATGCGCCTGTCGATGGGGTACCCCGACGCAGCCAGCTCGCTCAGGATCCTGGAGCGCCACGGCGCGACCGAGCCGGTGTACTCGCTCGACGCCGTCGTCAACCAGGAGGGCGTCGTGGGCCTGATCGAGGGTGCCCGCTCCGTCCACACCGCCGAGGCGCTCAAGCGCTACATCGTCGATCTGGCCGAGGCCACCCGGACCCACCCAGGGGTCAGCCTGGGGGCCAGCCCACGGGCCTGCCTGTTCCTCCTGCGCGCCTCCCGGGCGAAGGCAGCCGCGGAAGGTCGGGACTACGTGCTGCCCGACGACGTGAAGGCCCTCGCCAAGCCCGTCCTCGCCCACCGGCTCCTGCTGTCGCCCCAGGCCCAGTCGCGGGGCAGGACCCAGGAGGACCTGGTCACCGAGCTGCTGTCAACGGTTCCCGTCCCCAGCCCAAGCAGGAAGTAGACCCCCGGCGTTGCTCACCACTCGGGGCTGGGCGCTCGCGGCAGGCAACCTCGCCCTGCTGATCGCCGGCAGGCTCTTCGGGGTGCGGGAGCTGTTCGAGCTGGGCCTCGGCCTCGCCACGCTGGTCATCGCCGCCTGCATCATCGTGCGCCGAGGCGGCCACGACACCCGGCTGTCCCGGGCCGTCGACCCGGTGGAGGTGTACCCGGGGATGCTGGTGCGGGTGGAGGTGACGATCCGGGCGGGCGGGCGGCGCTCCCCGCCCCTCCTCTTCGTCGAGGAGCTTCCCGCCGACCTCGCCGACGGTGTCCCGGCCGCGTCGCGGGCCGAGGGAACGTCGGCCCACATGTTCCTCCGGGCGGGGACCAAGCCCAGGATCCCCGCCAAGACCCTGGCGAGGACCGGTCCCGCCGACCAGGCCCGCAAGCCAGGGCGCCGGGCGATCGCCTTCCCGGTCGGAGCCATCGATGCCCGGGAGGTCCACCACGTCGCCTACCAGGTGGTGCCGCCAAAGCGCGGGCGCTACGAGATCGGCCCCGGCTCGACGGTCGTGACCGACCCCTTCGGCCTCGCCCGGGCGCCCGACCGGCCCCTCGCACGGAGCTTCCTGCTGGTGTTCCCGGCCATCGAGACGCTCCTGCCGATGGCGACCGCCAGCCCTCACTCGGTCGAGGGCACGCCCCGCCCGCACGCGCCGACGCCGGTCGGGGACGAGTTCTTCACCATGCGTGAGTACCAGCCCGGCGACGACGTCAAGAAGATCCACTGGCGCACGACCGCCCGTCAGGGGCGGATGATGGTGCGCCAGGAGGACCGGCCGTCGGAGCCCCGGGCGATGGTCCTGCTGGACGATCGCCGGCGGTTTCACGCTCGCCGGTCCGACGGCGCCGACTCCTTCGAAGCCTGCATCGCCTCGGCCGCCTCGCTCGTCAACCTGTTCACGTCGCAGGGCCTCGGGGTCGGGCTCGCCCTCGCGTCCCGGATGGGCATGCGGCCGGGCGAGCTCGGCCGGGCGGACCCGATGATCCGCCGGGTGGGGAGGTCTGCCGACGGGTTCGGCAAGGGAACGGAGCACCAGCGCGAGCTGATGCAGCGCCTGGCCCTCCTCGGGATGTCGGGCTCCGGGGACCTGGCGGCGGGCATCGGGGAGCTCCTCGACCCCCGGACCGGCGCCACCTACCTGGCGGTCGTCACCACCGAGATCGACCCCGGCTGGGAGATCCAGGCCGCGGCAGGCGCCCGGCTGGAGCACGGCCTGCCCATCGTCGTCGTGCGCCACCTGCGCCACACCTACCTCCACCTGAGCCCCGAGGCTGCCCAGGAGGAGGCAGAGCGCGCCCGCGGGGCGGCCGTCGTTCTGGAGCGCTACGGGGGGACGATCATCGACGTCCGTGCCGGCGAGACCCTCAAGCCGGCGTGGGAGCAGCACGTGGGCTACCGGGCCCGCTCCGAGGCCACACCGGTCGCAATGAGGCAGGCGACGTGACCCGGGAGGGTGAAGGCAGGCTGGTGCTCGCCCTCGGCCTGGTGGCGGGGACCTGCGTCTACGCCTTCTCGAGGGTCTTCTCCGGGCGGGCCTGGCTGATCCCCGCCCTGGTGGCGGCCTGGGGTGCGATCGCGCTGAGTCGTTGGCTGGCGCACCTCAGGACCCCAAAGGTCGTGGCCACTGCCGTGCTCGTCGTCGCGGGCACGTTCTTCGTGCTGCTGGTCGTGTTCCCGCAGAGCACGTTCTACGGCCTCCCAGGCCCCGGCAGCATCCACAAGGCGGTGTCGACGGTGAAGGCGGCCAACGCCAGCATCTCCGATGTCACGGCCCCTATCGCCCCGGATCCCGGCTACCTCGCACTCGCCATGGCGGCCGCCTGGTTCGCGGGCAGCCTCTCGGGGGCCCTCATCGGGTCGCCCCACCGCGGGGAGCGAAAGGCCGGGGTCCCCTTGGGGCAAAGAGGCGAGGGGCAAAGAGGCGAGGGGCAACGAGGGAAGGGGCAACGAGGGGAGAATGGCGCCGGGCTGCGGTCCCTCTCCCCCTCCCTGCTGGCGCCGGTGCCCTGGGTCCTGCTGTTCACGGTCGCTGCCGGCGTCGGGCAGGGCAGAGGGCGGCTGTTCGACGCCGCCCTGTTCTTCGCCGCCGTGCTCGCGTACCTCCTGGCGGAGGGGTGGAGCTCCCTCGGCAAGCTGCCCAAGCTCGACGGGGCGATCCGCCTGGGGGCGCTCTCGATGGCCGGGGCCGTGCTCTTGCCGAACCTCGTGCCGGGGTACCGGGCGGGGCCGGTGTTCCCTTGGGCACGGATCGGGCCGCTCACCGAGACCACCGTCAGCCCGCTCGTGGAGATCAAGCCGCGCCTGATCAACCAGTCCAACGTGCCCCTCTTCAAGGTCACCGCCGATCAGCCCGCCTACTGGCGCCTGACCTCGCTCGACCACTTCGACGGCAACGCCTGGTCGTCGCAGGGGACCTACAACCCGGCCTCGGGCGTGCTGGCCACGCCGTCGCCGGCGATCGCCAGCCAGGTCGTCCACCAGCACTACGACATCTCGGGGCTCGGCGGGATCTGGGTGCCTGCCGCCTACCAGGTCACCCGCGTGTCCGGGCTCAAGTCCTCCGTCGACCCCACGTCCCAGACGCTGATCGTCGGCGCCCTGCACCCGAGGACGACCTATGACATCGTCTCGGCGGCCCCCGAACCCACCGGCCTCCAGCTCTCGGCCGCGGGGGTCGGGTCCTCCGGGCCCTCGCCCGACGACCTGCAGCTGCCCGGCCCGACGATCGCCCTCATCGGACCGATCACCCGCAGCCTGGTCGGGTCGAACGCCAACCCCTACGACCAGGCCGTGGCGATCCAACGCTACCTGCGGTCGTTCAACTACGACGAGCACGTCGATGCCCTGTCCAGCACCAACTACCTGTATGACTTCCTCACGCGCACAAAGTCTGGCTTCTGCCAGCAGTTCGCCGGTGCCATGGCCGTCATGCTCCGGACGCTCGGCATCCCGTCCAGGGTGGCCGTCGGCTTCCTCCCGGGCCAGCCGACGGTCACGCCGTCTGGCACCACCTACCAGGTGACCGGGCACAACGCCCATGCGTGGCCCGAGGCGTACTTCCAGGGCATCGGCTGGGTGGCCTTCGAGCCGACGCCCCGGGCCGACGCCCTGCCCCCCAACTACACGGTGGCGCCCGCACCCGTGACCACGACGCAGGTGGCCCCGGCCTCGCCGGAGGCGTCCGCGGCGCCCTCTGCGACCCCGGGTGGGCCGCAGCCCGACGCGACGCACTCCGCAGCGCCACGCAAGGCGTCGCACCCCGCGATGACTGCAGCCCGGCGGGCATCGAATGACCTGCTGATCGCACTGGCAGCGGCGCTCGTGCTGCTGTTCGTCGCCCGGGAGCTGCGCCTGCGCCTGCCGGGGTGGGCCGCCCGGTCCGCCCCCGAGAAGGCGGTCGCCGCCTACGACGAGTTCATCCTGCGCGCCGCGGACGCCCTCGGCGAGGGCCGCCTCTCGGGGGAGACCGAAGCCGAGTACGCCCGCTCGGTCACCCAGAGCCTCTCCCTTCCCCCGGCGGGGGCCGCGGATGTCATGGCGCTCACCCACACGTACCAGAAGGCCGCCTACTCGCTGCAGGCACCCGGCCCGGCGGAGATCACCGCTGCGCTCGGCGCCAACCGTGCGCTGCGCACCCGGCTGCGGAAGGGAGCGGACTGGCGGGGGAAGGCCCGGCTGGCCTTCTCACCCCGCCCGCTCTACACCCGGCCCTCGGCTCGGACCGCCGGCACCCGGAAGGATGCCTACGATCGCCCCCGCTCCAGGAGGGCACCTTCGGCCGCCCGCAAGGTCTGAACGAACTCCTCGCGGTCACGCAGGAACTCGGCCACGCCCTGGTCGAGGTTGGCCGTGATCTTGTCGATCGCGAGGAAGAACGCCATCTGGCCCTGCCGGAGGGCATCGAGGATCTCCCCGTCTTCGGTGGCGACCTGGAAGATGCTCTGGCCGTCGGTGATCAGCTTGACCCCTGCCAGGTGCTCGTCCATCCCCGCCTTTTCTCGCAGGTACTTGTAGGCCCTCCGGACCCGCTGGAGCGACATCCCGCCGTCGAGCAGCGCCCGGACGACCTTCAGCGCCACCAGGTCGCGAAACGAGTAGAGCCGCCGAACACCTGGGCGCCCACCCGTCGACTGGATGCTCGGCTTGACGAGGCCGATCTGATCCCAATATCTGAGTTGATGTGTGGTACAGCTCGTAAAGCGACAAGCCTGTAGGACAGTGAACCCCTCCACCTGACCCCTTTCCGCAAGAACCGCACGCGCCCCACCCGGGGAAGAGGGAAGTGCGAACAGGACGATCTTGCACTTCTAACAAAGCAGCCGCCCTGCGGCAAGTGAAGAACTGGGCTTTTCGGCCAGGGCGCGAAACAATTCGAGATCCTCAAGTTTCCGTTCGGTCAACGCAGACGTCCAAGCGGTCGTTTGACCCCCGGGACACGGCAGGGTGAAGCAGAAGCGTTGTGCTCTCGGCGCTTACCGCTGTGCCGGGTGGTTCAGTCGCCCTCGCGCCGGCGCAGCTTCCGGACCTTGCCGAGCTGGTCGCGCATGCGCTTGCCCACCGAGTCCCCCGAGCCCCGTCGCGCCGCGCGCTCTTCGCCGCTGCGCTTGAGGCCGTTGTAGGCCAGAGTGGCACCGGAAAGCATCAGCAGGAAGGCGGCCACTCCCACCAGGGTCAGCGGCCGGGCAAAGAAGACGAACAGCGCCACCACCCCGAGGACGAACAGGGAAATCCCTCGGCGGAGGTTCCGAGCGGAGTTGCCCTTGCGGGCCTTGCTGGCCACATTGCGGGCAAACTTCGGATCCTGCTCGTAGAGCTGGCGCTCGATCTCCTCGAGAATCTTCTGTTCGTGCTCCGAAAGAGGCATGTGGTTTTTCGTTACCCTCCAGGCGTAGCCGAAGCCTGGCTCTGGTTTGGGCCGGCTGTCCTCCAGCACCTAGATTATAGGCCGCTCCCGGGGGGACGGAGGCCGCCTTGACCCTCCGCTCAAGGTGTTTCTTGGTTCTAATCCAGCAACGTACCCAACTGCACCGCCGAGTCACCAAAACGGCGTCGGATCTCGTCCAGCGCGCCCTCTGCCGCCGACCACCGCGGCTGGTCCTCGAGGCTGATCTGCTCGGAGGCGGGCCATGCACCCAACTGCGACACCGACACGCCGAGAAGGCGCACCCTGGGGCTGGTGCTGCGGCTGTCGATGGCCTTGGCGCACAGCAGGCGCGCCGTTGCGTAGATGGGGGCGGTGGAGTCGACCTCCCTCGGCAGGGTCTTGGCCCTGGTGAGGGTGACGAAGTTGGCGAAGCGGACCTTGACGTTCACGGTCTGGCCGCTGATGCCCTGCGCGCGCAGGCGGGAGGAGACCCGGTCGGACAGGGCCAGCAGCGCCTGGGCGATCTCGGCCTCGGCGACCAGGTCCCGCTCGAAGGTCTCCTCCGCCCCCACGGACTTGCGGGGCGGGTCGCCGACGACCGGGCGGCTGTCGACGCCTGCGGCCAGCTTGGCAAGCTGGGTGCCGAGGTTGCCGAGGGCACGCTGCAGGGTTGCCGCCGGCACCGCGGCGACGTCGCCGATCGTCCTGAGCCCCAGGCGATCCAGCAGCTCGGCGGTACGGTCCCCCACCCCCCAGATGTCGCTGGCGGGCAGCGGGTGGAGGAAGGCCTCGATCCCTCCGGGGCCGTCCGGAGCGACGACGACGAGCCCGTCGGGCTTGGCGTGCCGGGAGGCCAGCTTGGCGAGGAACTTGTTCGGTGCAAGCCCCACGGAGACGACCAGCCCCGTCTCCCGCCTCACGGCGGCGCGGAGTGCCTCGCCGAGGGCCTCGGGGCCCGACCACAGACGGGTGGCGCCGCGCAGGTCGAGAAAGGCCTCGTCGAGGGAGAGGGGCTCGACCACCGGGGAGAACGAGTCGAAGACCTCCCGGACCTGCCTGGAGTAGCGCCCGTAGGCGTCGAAGTCGGGCGGCAGGTAGATCCCGTGCGGGCACAGCCGCCGTGCCCGGGAGGTGGGCATGGCAGACGTGACCCCCGCCCGGCGGGCCTCGTAGGAGGCGGACGTCACGACCCCCCGGGACGACGTCCCGCCGACGATGACCGGCTTGCCCCGAAGCGCCGGATCCTTGATCACCTCGACCGAGGCATAGAACGCATCGAGATCCGCATGCAGAACGGGCGTGGCCCAAACACCGTCCGGTTTGGTCATCGGATGCAGCCTCGGGGGCTCCGAGAACAGCCGACCGGCTTGGCCTCCGCGCGCCGGGCGCTCGTAGGGCCGGTCGAGTCGCCCCCGAGTCTGCACCCGCTGCCCTTCGGTCGAGCGTGTGCCTTCATCGGCTCGGTGTTAGCGTACAAAATCACCGGCCTGCGGAGCCGGGGCTCGAGTGCCAGATCTTCATTGCGGGCGGCACGACCGGCGAGGAACCTTTCAACTTGGCCAGGTCGATCACCTCCTCCCCCAGCACTGACACCCCCTTCACGCCCGTCCGGCGCAGCGTTCCCCTCACGGCGAGTATCCACCCGTCGAAGACGCACCGGGCATAGTGGGACTGGGCCTCTTCGAACAGGGCGATGTCGGCGTGGCCCGTCCCGTCGTCGAGGGTGAGGAAGATCACCCGCTTGCCGGAGCGGATCGGCGGCGTCTGGGTGGCAACCTTCACCCCGGCGACCACCACCTTGGTGTTGCCCCGCCGGGTCCGCAGCTCGGAGGCGGGCGTCCACCCCAGCGCCGTGAGCTCATCGGCGTAGAACTCGATCAGGTGGCCGGAGACATCGAGGCCCAGGACCTCCAACTCGGCCTCGACCCGCTCCCGGTGGCTGTAGTCCTCCAGCCCGGGAAGCCGGACCTGCTCGGGCTCGGTGAGGGGGAGACAGAGCTGCTCCGCGCGCTCCCGGGCCCGCACCGACCAGCTCTCCTCGACCTCCCACCACAGCTCCCGGCGGGTCCGCCTGCCCTTGATCGAGTCGAACGCCCCGCAGTGCACCAGGCCCTCGGTGACGGGCCGGGAGACCTCCGCCCGGCGGCAGAAGCCGCCGAAATCCCGCCACGGGCGGCCGGCGATGATGGCGGCGATCTCGGCTGCCGAGATGCCTTTCACGTCCTGGAGGCCCAGCCGCAGGGCGGTAGGTTCCCCCACCTTCGGGGCCTCGACCCGGTAGTCGGCCGCCGAGGCGTTCACGTCGACGGGCAGGATCGGTACCCCGGTGGCACGGGCGTCGGCGAGGATCGCCCGGCGGGGGTACATGCCGGGGTCGTGGGTGAGCACCCCGGCGTAGAACTCGGCGGGGAAGTGAGCCTTCAGCCAGGCCGACTGGTAGGTGGGCACGGCGAAGGCGGCGGCGTGGGCCTTGCAGAACCCGAAGGAGGCGAACTGCAGCAACTCGTGCCAGATCTTGCCGGCGGCAGTCCGGTCCCAACCCCGCTCGAGGGCCTGGGCGACGAGCCAGGCGCCGATCTTGTCGGTGGCAACCGAGTCGTCGAGGAGGCGGCGGATGCGGTCGGCCTCCCCCAGGTCGCACCCGGTCAGCGTCGCGATCACCCCGCAGGGAGGGATGGGGGTAGGTGGTGGGCTCCAGGCCCATCCGGCGCTCGAGGAACGGGCGGACCATGTCCGACTTCACCGGGCCGGGGCGGAACAACGAGATGTCGATGATCAGGTCTTCGAAGCGGTCCGGCTGGAACTTGCCGAGCAGCTCGCGCTGGCCGGGGGACTCGATCTGGAAGCACCCCATCGTCGCGGAGTCCCGGATGAGTTCGAAGGTGGCGGGGTCGTCCCGGGCGGCGTTGTCGATGTCGGGGCGGGCGCCGTGGATACGCTCGACCTCGTCCAGGGTGTGGGCGATGGTCGAGAACATCCGCACCCCGAGGACGTCGAGCTTGGCGAGCCCCAGGGCATCGACGTCGTCCTTGTCGAACTGGGAGACGAGGAAGCCCTCGTAGGAGTGCTGCATCGGCATGAGGTCGGGGAGGGCGTCGTCGGAGAGGATCACCCCCGAGGGATGCAGGGCCAGGTGGCGGGGGTAGCCGTCGAGGCGGCTGGCCAGGTCGAAGAGGGTCTCCAGCCGGGAGGAGGTCAAGGAGAGCTCCGCCACCTCCGGCAGGGCGTCGAGCGCCTCGGGGATGGCCCCCGCCGAGATGTGCGGGAAGGCCTTGGCGACGATGTCGATCTCGCTCGGCGGCAGCCCGAGGGCCTTGCCGACCTCCCGGAGGGATGCCCGGGCCCGGAACGTCTCCATCATCGCCACCATGGCGCAGCGCTGGCCGTAGGTCTCGAGGATGTAGGCGTTGACCTCCTCCCTGCGGGCGGACTCGAAGTCGACATCGATGTCGGGGATCTCCCGGCGGTGCTCGTTCATGAACCGCTCGAAGACCAGGCCGTAGCGGATGGGGTCGACGTCGGAGATGCCGAGGACGTAAGCCACCAGCGAACCCGCCGCCGAGCCCCGGCAGGCGCAGCGGATGCCGAGGCCCTGCTTGGCATGGTCGACGATGTCCGCGACCAGCAGGAAGTAGCCGCAGAACCCGCCCCGGCGGATGGCCCGGAGCTCCCGGTGCAGCCGCTCGTCCACCTCCCCGTTGCCCCAGACGGACCGCGACCTCCTCGTTTCCGGGTAACGCCGGCGGACCCCCTCCCAGCAGCGTCTCGCCAGGACCTCGGTCGACGACTCCCCCAACCGCGGGTCCGCTCCCCCACGCTCGGGCGGGAGGCCCGGGAAGTGGAACTCGCCGAAGGGCAGTTCGTAGGCACAGATCTCCGCGACGGCCCTGGCGCCGGCCACCGCCTCCTCGGAGTGCAGGCGGGCCATCTTGGCGCCGGGCTTCAGCCAGTACTCGTGGTTGGTCCGCGGGGCGTTGGCCGGCGAGAGGGCGACGATCCGCCGGATGCAGTCGAGGACCTCGTGCATGACCGCGTCGGAGCGCTCGACGTAGTGGACGTTGTTGGTGGCGACCGTCCGGATCCCCACCGTGCGGGCGACGTCGAGGAGGATCCGGTTCCTGCAGGCGTCGCCGGGCTCCAGGTGGTTGGCGATCTCCATGGCGAAGCCGTCGCCGAAGACCTCCCGCCACCGGCGGGCGGCGGCCGCCGCCTCCTCGGTGCGGCCGAGGGCAGCGAGCCAGGGCACCTCGCCCTTGAGGCACCCGGAGAGGGCGACGAGCCCCTCGGAGCGGCGGGCGATGGCCTCGAAGCTGGTGCGGGGCCGCCGGCCCGGCGCCAGCGACTGCGCCCGCTCGTCGAGGTGCATCTCCGTCACGAGGTGGCAGAGGTTGGACCATCCCCGGGCATCCTTGGCGAGCAGGACCACGTGGTAGCCCTCGCCCCACTCGAGCTCGGCGCCGAGGATCGGCCGGACCCCCACCTGCCTGCAGGCCATGCTGAAGCGCACGGCCCCGTACATGCCGTCGTGGTCGGTGAGGGCAAGGGATTCCATCCCCATCTCGGCGGCCCGCTGGGCGAGGTCCTCTACCCGGGCCGCCCCCTCCCGGAGTGAGTAATTGGAGTGGACGTGGAGATGGACGAAGGGATCCACGAGGGAAGGCTTCCGGGTCGAGGGTGAGCCGAGCGCCCGGAGAGGGAGCGCACACAACCTCTCCGGGCGCTCGGCCCCGGAGCCTTTAAGGGGCCCCGGTCAGATGGTCAGTCCCACACCCTCGCAAGTCGCCATTGCTGGGCCTTCGGCCCAGCCAGTCGGTCGAACCGGAGATCGTAGACACCGCCCTCTGCCTCGACCCGGAAGCAATCGTGGTCCCTCGCCCGCTGGGGGTCCCAACCCTCCCCCGCCTCCCGCCAGTACTTGAGCACGCCCGCAACTGCATAGCGTCGGCCCCGCCAGGAGAAGGCATGCGGTGTGACAGAAGCCTGACTGTCCTCAACTTCCACCTCGATGGGATCGTTGTAGCGCTTGGTCATCTGATAGTCGAACACATGTTCTGGGACGAAGAACGTACACCTGTTCGACAGCGCTTGTCAACGCCTGATTCGCCTCGGGAGGACTACCGGCAGCCCAAAGAGGCGGGCTAGACTCTCGCCCTATTCACACTCAACTCCGGAGACGGCCATATTGTCTAAAAAGGGTGCGGGGCCCAGACAAGGTCGTTTGGCAAAGTTTCTCGAGTTCACACGTTCCAAACTCGGCAACCTTGCGACGAACGTCGTGGGCGGCTTACTGGTCCTCCTTCTCGCCGCCGCCTTGGGCATAGGTGGCGCACAAGCTGTCCACGTCATCATCGATCGGCCCACCCCTCCCGTAACCACAACACCCACTTCCACGGCCACGGTCCAAGCCCCTCCGGTGGTTCCGGGGGGCAGCTCATCACCCACGGACACAGGGTCTCCCTCGGGTCCGCCAACCTGGCTGTCTGACCTCACTCCCGTGAGCGGGCACCCCGACTACAACGGCCCGGCCGCAGTCGGCGGCAAGGACGTCTTGCACTGCGTTGGGTTCGACACCAGCTCTGGGCAGGTCGCCAGCGTGACCTATGATCTCGGGCCACTACACGACGCTGGGCGTCCGGCTGGCGATCGGCGACTTCCGGGCGAGGCTGGCGGCCCACTTCGACGTTCTGGGCGATGGAACGTCGCTCCTGTCCGGCGGCGTCGACGTCAGCCCCTCCGTGGACCCCATCGACAAGACGGTTTCCGTGAGCGGCGTCCGTCGACTCGCGCTCGTCACCTCGATCCAAAGCAGCTACACCCAGACACTGTTTTGCAACGCTCAGGTAGCGCCCGGCAAATGAGCGCCGGCTCGACGGCGGGGCCCGGCGCCTACACGCAGAAGGCGGTCGCCAACTGCTCGTCGAGAACCTTCACGCCCGCTGATCTGCTCCCTGCCGGGAGCTCGCCCCGCAGCTTTCGCACCCGCTGCACCAGCCGTGGCGAGGCGGTGGCAACGGCCACCTCCAGCGCCTCGCCGGCCACGCGGCAGCACTCGTCGAGCTCCGCCTGGCGGAGGCGGACTGAGGCCAGGTCGATCAGCGTGATCGCCCGGTCCCTGACGAAGGACGGGTCCCACGTCGAGAGCGCCGTGGCGAGCAGAGCCTCGGCGTCGCCCAGGCGTCCGACGCGCCTGCAGGACTGACCCTTCCAGCCCGCGATCATTCCTGGACCGAACCAGTAGAGCCAGGGGAGATCCTCGCTGCCGTCGCTCCGGTCAAGCGCACGGTCGAGCCGATCCAGGGCCCTGAGGCACGCGTCGGCGTCACCCAGATCGGCCTGAGCCTCGGCCTCGGCTGCAGCGAGGTATGCCTCCGTGACCAGTGAGATGCTCCCCTCCACCAGCGTGTGGGCCCTCTCGAGGAGGGAGACGCCTCCTGCGGTGTCGCCGACCGCGGTGAACAAGTTCCTGCTCGAACTGCCGAGCGCGAAGGCTTCGAGGAGCGGGTCACCCGCCTCGTGGGCGAGGTCGGCCGCCAGCCGGTAGTAGGAGCGGGCGGCCGCAAACTCGCGCTGGTCGCAGTACACGAGGCCCCCCTCCAGCGCTGCCTCGCTGGCGATCCGGGCCAGGCGGGGACGCAGCGCCGGCGGGGGGATCCCCCGCAGGAGGTCGGTGGCCAGCCGCACGTGCTCTATGACCAAGCCCTGCACGGCACGGCTGCCCAGCCGGTCGTGGAGCCGCTTGCCACGGGCGACGGCCGCGGCCAGCTCGTCCAGGGCTCCGATGTCCAGGGTGGCGGCCTCGAGGCGGCTCACAAGGGGCTGCCAGAGCCTGGCCCGCGCGAAGAGGAAGGCCGCCGGGACCCCGATCAGGAACGTGCGCCGTCTCACGTCATCCTCAGGTCTGCCCCATTCCTCGGCAGGCTGCGCCAACGCTGGAGTCACATGATAGGCGAGGGGGTCATCGGCCCACCCTCCGCCGGGCATCCAGAGCATCTGGGCTGCGGCCATGGTCCAGGCGACGTCGGCATGAACCGGTGCAATCCTCCCATATGTCGCCGGGGGCGGTTCGAGAAGGCCAGGAGTGGAGGCCGGGTGCGGGGAAGGGGGCATGTCTCGGGCAGGCTCGGGCAGGCTGCTCCTGTCAGCCGCCGCCGCCTTTCTTTCCTGGACCTCGCGCTCGATGAGCCGGTCCAGCAGCCAGGGCCAGCAGCGCTGCCTGGTGAATCGGCGCACCGTCCTCGACGTGGCAGGTTGGCGCTCGGTCCCGATCCTCGACCCTGCGACCTGCTGGCGCTGTTCCCTGCCCCGCCCGGCGGTCCCCGGCTCCAAGCCAGCGAGCACCCGCAGCACCCTGCAGCAGGGATCGTCAAGGTCCTTCGGCAGGAGCTCGAGGAGAACTTCTCTCAAAGCGACAGCCCGCGACTCTTCAGTCTCGTCGAGGGACCGGCGGGCGACGCATGCGAGCCGGAGCAGCACGGGGCACTCGCGCAGCGCGCTCTGCGCCTCCAGGTGCAAGACGGCCCGGGAAAGCTCGCCCCTGTCCCATTGATCGTCGTCCGGACCTGGGATCAGGGCAGCCCGGAACTCCGGCAGGGAGGGGTGGTCGCCGCCTGTTCGAGCCTCCATGGCTCGGATTATCTACTTATCTCGGACGGGTCCAAAAGTTGTCCAGGATGAGACTCCTTGTTGTCCGGTCCGGATTGCCAGAGTTTTGATACGAGAGAGACGTCCGGACCCAGGGCCGCCGCTGCGTCAAGCATCTCCGCCGCGTCCAGTGACTACGCCAGCGACTGGGGTATGCGGCCGAATGCCGGCGCCTCTCTGGCACGAGAATGCCCGGGCGTCGGGCGGCCATGGGGGAGGTCGACCACTCTACGTGGGTCACTCCGGATTCGCTATTTTCCCATAACACCCGTTTTAGGTGCCAGGCAGAAGCCACGAACTCCAACTTTGTCTATTTGACCGCGCCTGGCGCGGCGAGACAGCCAAAGTTGCGCTGGAGCCCCCCACCAGGTACGAGTGCGACCACAGAACGTGGTGACGCTAGGGCGGGGCTTAGAAGAAGCCCAGCGCGCTCTTGGCGAACTCGGACATCTTGTCCGGGCCCCAGGGCGGCTGCATGGTCATCTTGGTGTCGACAGCGGTGATCCCCTCCATCGAGACGACCGCCTCGCGGATCTCCTTCTCGAAGAGAGGCCCCACCGGGCAGCCCATGGAGGTGAGGGTGTAGGTGACCGAGGCGGCACCCTCCTCATTCACTGCAACGTCGTAGACGAGGCCCAGATCGACGATGTTGATCCCGATCTCGGGGTCCGTCACCACCTTGAGCGCTTCCCGAACCTCATCCGCAGTTGGCATAGACCTATCCTACGTCAGCCCGGGATGAAGAAGAAGGAGAGGGCGATGATGGCGTACGCGGCGAGCAGCTGGGCCCCCTCCAGCCAGTCGGAGCGCCCATCGCGGGAGATCAACGACACGATGGCGGTGGAGAACCCGACCGCGGCGATCTCGAACCCCGTGAAGAAGAAGTTGAGGGGCTTGCCGGCGACCAGCGAGAAGAAGACCAGGAACGGCGCCACGAAGAGGGCGATCTGCGTGCTTGACCCGACGGCGATCTCGATCGCCACGTCCATCTGATCCCGGACCGCGAACCGGATGGCTCCGGCGTGCTCGGCGGCGTTGCCGGCGATCGGGACGAGCACCAGACCGACGAACGGCTTGGACAGCCCAAGGGCATGAACGGCCGGCTGCAGCGACCCGACGAGGAAGTCACTGAGCAGCGCCGTCCCGACGGCCGCCGCTGCGAGCAGGAACGTGGCCTCCCCCGTCGACCACTTGGGCTCGGTTTCGGTGAATGGAATCCCTAGGGCGTCGCGATGGGTCTTGAACGAGAACAGTAGCGAGCACAGGTAGACGGCCATGAGGATGGCGGCGACGCCCACCGACACGGCCTCCGCGGCATGGAAGGAGGCATGGGGGGCAGCACTGTGGAAGAGGGCGGGCATGATGAGGCCCACGACCGCCAGGACGAGCGACACGGCGTGCATGCCGGCAACTTTGGCGTTGAAGGTCTGCTCGGGGTGCTTCAGGCCCCCGACGAACAGTGCGGCGCCGAGCACGAGCAGCAGGTTGCCGACGATGGCGCCGGTGATCGCGAGCTTCACCACCTCGATCTCGCCGCCGAGGACGAGGAACGCGGAGACGATGAGCTCGGGCAGGTTGGCGAACGTGGCGTTGAGGAACCCCCCGACCCGCGGGCCGAGCTTGACGGCCAGGTCCTCGGTTGCCTGGCCGATCAGCGCCGCCATGGGGATGATGCCGGCCACCGACGCGACGAAGACGATCCAATCGATCCCGGCTGCCTTGGCGACCACGGAGACGACGATGGACGTGAGCGCCCAGACGCTCATGAGGGGCAGACTGTCCACTGGTCTCGAACCCTACCGGATGCAAGGATGGTGGCCGTGCCCCCTCAGAGCCAGGACAGCGTCCTCACCTTCTCCGACCCGAACCAGGTTCCCTCCCGCCTCGATGAGGCCTCCTCGTGCGAGTTCAGCGTCCTCACGTTGAACTCGGGATGGCCCGAGGACCTGGAGCGGTTGGCGTCCGCCCTGGCCCGGACCAGCCCCGGTGCCGGCTACGAGCTGCTCGCAGCCTCCAACGCCGCCCCGGAGGTCGAGAAACGGATCAGGGGACTGGCCGCTGCGGACGATCGGGTGCGGGGCCTGGTGTTCTCACAACGGGTGGGGTTCGGCGCCGCCCGCAACGCCGGCATCCTCCAGGCGCGGGGACGCATCGTCGTCGTGGCGGACACCTCCGTCGAGCCGACCGGCGACGCCTTGTCGCCGTTGGCGGCGATCCTTGCCGAGCAGGACGGCGGCCACACCGTGGGGATGGCCGGCCGGTGGGGGCTGCGGTCTGCGGACCTACGGTCGTACGAGGAAGCGACCGAGGGGGAGGTGGACGCCCTCCAGTCCTACTGGATGGCCTTCCGGCGAGCCGGCGCCGGCCCCGACCTGCTGTTCGACCCCAAGTTCAAGTTCTACCGAAACGCCGACATCGACTACTCGTTGCGGTGGCGGGCCGCCGGTCACCGGCTCGTGGCCGCCCCGATGCCGCTGGCGCGCCACGCCCACCGGGAGTGGGAGGCCCTCAGCGAGGCCGAGCGCGACCGCAAGAGCCGGGACAACTTCGCACGGCTGCTGCGAAGCTGGCGGGGTCGCACCGACCTGCTGGGTGGGAGGGTCTAGCCAGGCGGTGAACGGCTACGAGGTCCTGGGACCCGTCGCCGAGGGCGGTCGCGAGGGGGGCAGCGCCGTCCGGGCACGGCGGCTTGCCGATGGGGCCGAGGTCGTCCTCAAACGCCTAGCGCAGGGCGGGAGCCCCGGCTGGCTGCGGAGTGTGGCGACCCGCGCCAAGGCCGTCGCCGCCCTGGGGCACCTCGCTCTGCCCCGCATCTTCGAGGTCACCGAGGGCGCCGACGAGGTCGTCATCGTCATGGAGTACGCCCGAGGGGGATCGCTCGCGGACCGTCTGGCGGGGGGCCGGGTGCTGCCTGCCGGCGTGGTCGGGGAGGTGTTTGCCACCCTGGGCGAGGGCCTGGAGGCCGCCCACCGGGCCGGGATCCTCCACCTGGATCTCAAGCCGTCGAACATCCTGTTCCGGGCCAACGGGGACCCCTTCCTGTCCCAACCCCCCGGACGCCCAGGGCGACCTCTACGCATTGGCCGCCATGGCGTACCAGGCACTGAGCGGGAGCCCGCCATTTGGGGGCGACAGCGTCGTGGAGGTGGCCGACGCCGCCCGGCTGGGTGCGGTCCGCCCGCTGGCCGAGGCCGCCACAAAGGTACCGGCGGCGCTTGCCGCCATCGTGGAGCGGGCGCTGGCGCCCAACCGGGAACGCCGCTACAGCACGCCTCAGGTCTTTGCGGACTCCCTGCTCCCCGGCAGCCCAGCGCCGGAAGCCGTGGCCGGCACCGAGGGACCCTCGGTTGCACGCAAGGTCGTGCGAGCGGGGGCCGTGGGGGCCGGGCCCCTCCGGCCTGGGGTCGTGGGGGCCGGGGAAGTGGGGGCCGGGGCCGTAGTGCCTGGGGAAGTGGGGGCCGGGGCTGCGGAGCCGGACCGGCACCGGCCGACCGGCGCCTGGAGGCCGTTCGGGCTCCTGGCTCTGGGCCTGGTGACGGTCCTTGCCGCGGTCGTGGCCACCCCTCCCCTCCTCCATCGAACCGGGACGAAGTATGTCGTGACGGCGCCGGGGCCGGTCGCTCCCCTGCCGAGCCCGAGCCCGACCCCGACTCCCAGCGCGAGCCTGTCCGACCTTGCCCTCGTCCAGGCCTCGGTCGTCCCCACGGCGACGGTCGTCTCGCCGTCGCCCAGCCGTGTACCGCCCCGGCCCCCACCGCCGAAACCGGCACCCAAGCCTGCCGTCGTCGTCGCCCCCACGACGCATCCGGCACTTCCTCCCGCTCCTTCCGCCGCTCCGCCTCCGAAGGTGCTCCCAAGCCCGCAGCCGGTCCCCCCAGCCCCGCTCCCCCCGAGAGGCCAGCGGATCGCCTTCACAGGGACCAGGGACGGGAGGCCCTCCATCTACGTCACCGACGTGACGGGCAGCGTCGTTATCCGGCTGACCAACAGCCCGGCGGGCGAGGACGCTCAGCCCGTGTGGTCGCCGGACGGCACGCAGATCGCCTTCACGAGCACCCGGGACGGGAACCGGCAGATCTACGTCATGCACGCCGACGGGAGCGGCCAGCACCGCCTCACGACGGGGTCCGCCAACCACTACGACCCCACCTGGGACCCGACCGGCGCCTCGATCGCCTACGTCAGCGACGAGAGCGGCACGCCTGCGATCTTCAGGACGGATGCGACTGGGGCCGGCAGCGGTACCTACGCCGGGCCTGCGCCGGCGAGCAACGTTAGCGCCGCCTTCACGCAGCCGTCGTGGTCACCGGACGGCAAGACATTCGTCGCGACCGACCAGGCAGGAGCGACGCGAATCGTCGCCTCCTGGGACGTCACCGGGGGTGGGTTCCGGATCGTGACCCTCCCCCCAGCAGCCGGGTGCGACGACCCGGCCTGGTCGCCCAACGGGTCGAAGATCCTCTACGCGAGTGGCTCGCCCAGCCAGGTGTGGACGATGGCAGCGGACGGGTCGGGCGCGACGGCGTTGACGAGCGGCTCCTCCAACAACCGGCGGCCAACGTTCTCCCCGGCAGGTGACCGCATCGTGTTCGTGAGCGACCGCCTCGGCGTCCGGCAGCTCTGGTCGATGCGGACGGACGGCAGCGGTCAGGCGCTCCTCGTCAACGTCGCTGGCGAGGCTTACGACCCGAGCTGGGGGTAGCGACCCCGGAGGGCCTTGCTCATGCGGCGGGCGACGGCCGCCGGGTCCTGCGCCTCAGTGAGTGCCCGGACCACGGCCACCCTCACCACCCCCGCCTCCAGCACGCCAGAAAGGGTCACAGTATCGATCCCCCCGATCGCGAAGAACGGTTGGGCAGCGTGCCCGGCGGCGAAACGGCAGAGGTCGGTGCCGACGGCCGGACGGCCGGGCTTGGTTGGGGTCGTGTACACCGGGCCCACCGCGATGTAGTCGGCCTCCGACGAGGCGGCGGCCAGGATCTCCGGCTCGGTATGGGTGGAGAGCCCGATGAGCGCCCCCGACCCCATCTGGCGCCGCGCCTCCGCCGGCGAGAGGTCCTGCTGGCCCACGTGCACCCCGTCCGCCTCGGCCGCAATGGCGAGGTCCACCCGGTCGTTGACGAAGAAGAGGGCTCCGAACTCCAGCGTACGGCGCCGGGCGACCGCTGCGAGGGCGAGCAGGGGGCGGGCCTCCAGTCCCTTGTCCCGCAGCTGCACGATGTCGACGCCCGCCTCGAGCACCCGGGGCAGGAACTCGTCCAGCGGCCCGGCGGGAGGCTCGCCCGGCGTGACGAGGTACAGCCGGGCAGCACGGAGGCGCTCACTCGTCACTAATGAAGGCGTGCCGCAATGGTGTGGAAGAAAAGGGTCGTCTCATGTACCAAAACTTCCACACCTCCCGAGGGGGAAGCAACCATGCGAGCGGCGAGCAACGAAGGGCCCGGAAATGGCGGGAGGCCGGGCCATCCGGCCCGGCCTCCCGAACTTCAACCGCTGTGCTTCGTTCCTAGCCCCTGGACCCCAGGAGGGCCTTGAGGCCACGGCGACCGAATGCCAGGGCGCCGAGGGTGATGATCAGAGCCACTGCGTAGTACCGCCCGGTCAGGCCACCCGTCACCGGGAGAGCCCTTCCTCTGCCGCCGCTGATCGTCGGAAGCTGGATCGTGGCCGACCCCGCTGCCGGCACCTGAATCGTCGTCGTGCCCTGCGCACTCAGCAGCGCGCAACTCGCCGTCACCGTGGCCTTCTCGGTGAAGGTGCCTCCTCCCGAGGACGGCGACACCTTCATGTTGACCACCAGGTCCTTCGTGACGCCCGGCGGGATGGGGCCGATGTCGTTCCAGGTCAGCGAGGACGACGTGGTGGTGTCCGCAGGCGGGGTCTCGCCGAGGACCTGGAAGTGCACGCCGGACGTGGCCGAGATGTTGTCCACAACCTTGACACCCGTGAGGACGCAGGCGTGCGGGTTGTGCACGTGGATGATGTAGTTGAACGAGTCACCAGGGTTGACGTTGGGCGGCTGGGCCTCCTTGCTGACGTCGACCTGGCAGATGATGCCGCCAGCCGGGACCGTCGCCGAGGCCTCCATGTGTCCGAGGCGCACGTCGGCAAGCCCCTGGACGGCAACCTTGAGGATGTCCACTTCGGCCGAGACCGAGGTCCCGTCCGCTGCGGCAACCGGGCCAGCCGGCGTGGCGGACTCGTCGCCAAGGGCGTGAGCCGGCGTTCCGATGGTCACGATGCCGCCGACATTGAAGCCGCCGGGACCCAGGATCTGCTGGAGCGTGACGGTCGTCGTGACACCGGCGGTCGAAACCGACACGACCGGCGTGCTGCCCACCGCACCGTTCGGGCCGTACTGGACGTAGGCCTGGCCGGGGATACCGGTGGCCACTGCCCGGAGGTGCCACGGGCCGAGGACCGTGACGGTGACCAGGCCGCCGAGCAGGCCGACCGGGGCGATGACCTGGTTGGTCTGGGCCATGAGGCCGACGCTGTTCCCGATGACCGTGCCGTTCGGGTCGGTCTGGGGAACGAGCACCATGTGGGAGTCGGTCAGGGACTCACCGGGCGCAGCGACGACGGGCGCCGCCGGAGGCGGGCCCGAGCCGACGACCTGGGCGTTGGCGAGGTGGCCGAACCCTTGGCTGATGTCCTGGCCCATCACGCAACCGTTGTTGCCGTTCGGGTCGGTGTTCCAGTTCGCCTGGGCCTTGCCCTCCGCCAGGCTCGCGTTCAGGACCGGGTCGAGGGCGAGCGTGGTCTTGTTGTCGATCAGGCCGCTGTTGGGCGGGGCCGTCGCGACCGCTCGCTGGCTGATGAGTGCCTGGGTGGTCGAAACCGGGGCGGCCACGTTGAGGCCGAGCTCGACGCCAGCTCCACGACCGCCGGACTTCTTTGACGCGTCGGCTGCCTGGATGACCAGCGGCGGGGTTACCTTGCTGTCGATCTGACTCGTGAAGCCCTGCGAGTTCACCGCAGCGCCTGCAAAGGCCTGGTCCACCTCAGCAAGCGTCGTCGAACCACTGGTCAGGGCCCCGGCGTGGACCGCGGAGCCCGTTGTGTAGCCGTTGTAGTTGGCAGATGCGACGGGTACCTGCGCTGGAGCGGGTTGCGCTGCTAGCAGGCCCACCACACCTATAAGGGACACCGTCACTCCTGAAGCAAGAGCCCTCGACCATGTTCTGCGTGCCGTACTCGATGCCCCCAACGCCTCCTCCTTCCATCTCTTTCGTCAAGCCCGTATTTCAAGCCGGACGCCCGTCGAGCCGGAGCCGACCGACCCGCTGGCTATCCTTCCCATCAGTAAAGCTTCGTAGCCCTTTCTCTCTAGCCCTCTCTGTAGACAAACGCATGGCTGGCCGAAACTACATCGTCAGTCGTCGTTTTTGTCGCGATAAATCTCAGTTTGAGAAGAAGGGGCGCTTTGCGACTTGGCATTTGCGCCGTTCGAGGCAAGATCGTGACACGGTCCACCCCTGCTGCCTTCTCCATGTCTGTGAGGTCCACCCCCGCCCCCATCCCGCGCCTTGGGCCAAACGTGTCGCTGAGGCTCGGGGCTGCGTTTCCAGGGTGCACCCTAGCCGCCGCGAGGGGTGCACCGCAAGCTTTGGAGGGGACGCGACAAACTCGACGATTGACCGGTTCCGGCGGGCCGGGTCACGACGTGCTGTGTCATCGATCAGGAGTATCCTCCGACTCCGCTGCGTGGTCACTCCTGCATTCGGGGTAGCCGCCCCTGCGGGATCGGAGGCCGATCGAAGGCCGGTTCAAAACCCTCTCCGAGCCGATCCTCGGCTGAATTGACCGGGTGGACCGGGAAGTCGCATGATTTCTGCGCTTCCGCCCACATTTTGCTCGACCACCCCGTGTGATTTCGGGGTGCCGCCCGTTAATCCCAGATGAACGGGCTAGTTAAGTGCCCGAGAAGAGTGGCCGATCTTAACTAGGGATCGGGAGACCGAGAGGAGGAACCGCTAGGTGAAACGGCTGTTGGTGGTGCCCGTAGTGATGATGTTCCTACTGACTGCGTTCGTGCCGGCGTCAAGCGCCGACACACCGAACGTGGTGTTCATGGGGCAGGGGCAGAGCAGTGCGCTTGACCTGTCTGTTCCGCTGCTCAACTCGCTTCCCGGCAACCTCCTCGGCAGCATCCTCGGCAACCTCGGGTCTCTCGGCAAGGGCATCACCGCCGGTCACACCGAGACCACCTTCGAGGGCCTCAGCAACCCGTCGGTCAACGGTCTCGCCCTCGGGCTCTGCAGCCTCCTGGGCAGCAACCTGCTTTCGCTCCCGGCAGTCGGCAGCACCCTTCCCGGCACGCTTCCGGGCCTCGGCGGGCTCCCCGCCCTCGGCAGCATCTGCAGCGGGCAGACGCAGGCAACCTCGAGCTCGGCCGCCAACCACGGCAGCACGACCCAGGCCTGCCAGGCGCTCAGCCTCGCGATCCTTGTGATCAAGACCGCCTGCTCGCAGTCGTACTCCACCATCGAGGGCGGCCGTCCGGTCAGCCAGAACAGCGCAGGGGTCGCCGAGATCGACGTGGCCCTGCTGCCGGACGTCCTCGGCAACCTGGGCCTCAACAGCCTGCTCGGTAGCCTCGGCCTCGGCAACCTCGGCGGCGGCGGCGTCACCGGCACGGCTGGCTCGCTCCCGCTCGTTGGCCCGCTGGTGAACAACCTCGTCGGCGGCCTCCTCGGCCCGGTGCTGGGCAGCGCCCAGGGCAGCCCACTGGGTGTCGGCGACACCGCAAACCTGGTTTCGTCCATCACCGGCCTCCTGCAGAACGTGCTGGGCGCCGGGGGCAACCTGGTCAGCATCAAGCTCGGTACCGGCTCGTCGGTGCTGTCGAACAACGGCGCCGCCACGCAGGAGACCGCCCAGGCGGCAGGGGCTGACATCGGCCTCATCGGCGGCCTCATCGACATCCAGGTCGGCGCAGCCAACTCGACGGTCGTCTGGAACGACGCCTCGGGTGCCGCCACGGCCGACGCTTCTCCCGCAGTCGCCCACATCAAGATCGCCAACCCGCTGGGCGGCGGCAACCTGCTCGACCTGCCGATCGCAGTTCCCAGCCTCAACGGGCTGCTCGGCGGGCTTCTCTCCCAGACCGACCAGGCCGGCGACCTCACCCTGCTTGCGGGGACCCCGCTGGAGACGACCATCAAGGTCGCCAGCGCCTCGCCGCACCAGACCGGCCGCAACGTCACCGCTTCTTCGGATGGTGTCTCGATCCTCGCCCTGAAGGGCCTCGGCGCTTCCTCGGTCGGCGGCACGGACGGCGGTATCCGCCTGCGACTGGCTTCGTCCAGCTCCTCGGTCGCCGGTGACATCCTGAAGGTCCAGGCGGCTGCACCATCGCTTCCCATCACCGGTGGCCCGACGTACGTCTTCCTCGCCGGTGCTGCGTTCATGGCAGTTGCCGCAGCCCACGTCCTCCGCAACTCCCGCCGCATGCGGGCAGGCGCGAAGGGCTAGGCCAGGCAGCGCACGAAAACGATCACAAGCAAGACCAAAGAAGAAAGGTAGAGGGATCGCTGCGTGAAGTACCTAGCGACCCCGAAGGCTCGGCGTGCGCTCGCCACCATCCTGTCGTGTCTCGCGGCAGCGATGGTGGTGGGCGCCGTGGGTCTCCTCGGGTACCCGGAGTACACGAACATCAGGGCCAACCGAGAGCAGAAGGCCCTCCGGAGCGAGTTCCTCACGTCCGAGAAGCTCAAGCAGGCCTACCAGGCAGCAGCCAAGCCTGCGTCGGCCGGCGGGACGAAGGTGACGCTGGCGGAGGGCTCTGCGGTGACCCGGATCCAGATCGCCAAGATCGGACTCGACACCGTGGTCGTGCAGGGCACGTCCAACCAGGCCCTGGCTGCCGGTTCTGGCCACTACCCCCAGACTCCCCTCCCGTGCTCGCCGACGGGCAACGTGGGGGTCGCTGGGCACCGGACCATGAACGGGCATCCGTTCCAGAAGTTGGACCAACTGGTCACCGGCGACAAGGTCATCCTGACCACGCCGTTCCAGCAGTGCACCTACCAGATCATCGCCAGCGTCGACGGGCACGCCAACCCGTACGTCACGGACCCGAACGACTGGACGGTCATCGCGCAGACGTCGAAGCCCATGCTCACGATGAGCACCTGCACGCCCGAGGGAACCGCACGGCAGCGCCTGGTGGCCCGGGCCGAGCTCGTCTCCACGACGAACATCGTTGCCGGATCCACCGTAAAGTAGGGAAGTTACTCAGTTGCAACAACCTATGCCGAAGGAGCGTCCCCGAACGATGAAGGTCCAGCGTCTTCTCGGATCCCTCGCCGTCGCGGGGACACTCACTGCCCTCACCGCCGGCATGGCCGCCCCCGCCTTCGCCGCCAACGGCAACGTCACGTTCAGCAACATCGCGCCCAGCGACCAGGCTCAGCTCCCAGGGAGCCTCCCGGCCAACCAGATCACTGTCCACGTCGACGCGAGCTGCCCGGACCTGGGTTGCAGCATCGGGAGCCTCGCGGCCTCCATCTCGGACGGCACGACGCAGGTCGCCTCTGCCACCTCGGGATCCAGCAGCCTCAATTACACCTGGGACCTGACGCAGACCGCAAAGCGCAACGGTGTGTACACGATCACCTTCAGCGCCCAAGAAAAAGTGGTGCTCCTCGGCGGAGGCCCGGCCAGCACCCAGTCGAGCGTGAAGGTCAACGTCCCGCCCGTGGCCCCCAGTGGCGTGCAGGTGACGCTCGACTCTTCGAACGTGCCGGTCGTCACCTGGAACGCCAACCCGGAGCCGGACATCAAGGGCTACCAGGTCTACCGGTCCGACGGAGCGCAGCCGAGCGGCGTGATCAGCGGCACCTCGTTCCGGGACGCCAGCGCACCCCAGGGCCAGGCCGTCGCCTACAAGGTCGCCGCGCTTCGCTACAGCCCGGTCGGCCAGTCCAACCTCATCTCGTCCGACGCGTCGGCGCAGACCTCGTCGGTCTCGGTTCCCGCGGCGGCAGCGGCGGCCCCGGTGATCCCGCAGAACGTCGCCACCGTCGACCCGCCCAAGCCCGTCAAGACGGCCGCCGGTGCCACTGCCCCGACCTCGGTGAACAAGCAGCCCGTGATCCTCGGGGTCACCCACCCGACACCGATCAACGGCCCGACCCTGCCCACCCAGATCGTGCAGGCCCCGCAGCCCAACGTGATCCAGTTCGCGCCGCTGCTGCCCTACTCCGGCAAGATCCCGGAGGTCGCGACGACCTCCAACGTGCCGGCCCCGGTGGCCGCCCAGGCCGACACCGGGCCGTCGGCGTCGATCCAGCTGCCCGGCGGCGTGAAGGTGACGCCCGTCGACGCCATCAAGTACGTGGCGACGGCGTCCTTCCTCATCGTCGCTGCGGTCCACATCACCCGCTTCGCCCGCAAGCTGAAGAACGCGCCGGTCTAAAGAAGTTTCATTAGCCCCCTTGATCCAATTCAGGGATCAATTCAGACCGATTCAGGCCAGCCCGGGGGACGGGGAGCGGGTAAAGTAGGGCAATGCCACGGCGTGACGCTCCAGTCGACGGCACCGGCGAGGACTCGGGGGGGCACCCCGCCTACCGACCCAGGCATGCCTACAGCGATCCGGTTCTCCCGGAGCCGGTTTCCCCTGCGCCGGTCCCGGGTGCCGGCGGATTGCCCGAACCACAGGCCTTCCGTTCCTCGCGACACGTCTCGCCTGACCCCGGAGCCGAGCGCCCCGAGCGCCCCGGCGCCGATGCCCCCGCAGCTCCCTTCCGGTCCCCCGTCGCCGTCATGGCCCCCGAGGTCCCTGTTGGCGGCAGGGAGGAATCCGGCACCGGCAACCGCCGCGGCCGCCCCGGCCCCCCGCCGCCCCCGGCACCGCCCGTGGTACCCGAAGGGTCGGGTCCGCGCCGGCGCAAGCCGCGCAAGCTCGCGGCGTTCCTGCTCCTCACGTTCGCGACCGCCCTCATCCTGGTGGCGGTCGGTGTGGCCGGCTACCCGTTCTACACCGACGTCCAGGCCGCCCGGCACCAGAAGACACTCCGGGCCCAGTTCGACCAGGCAGGAAAGCAGTCCGCCGCGGACCGCCTTAAGCTGCTGGAGCAGTACAAGAACCGCACCCTCGCCATCGGCAGCGCCGTCACCCGGATCACCATCCCGAAGCTCGGGGTCGAGACGGTGGTCGTGGAAGGGACCTCGGACGAGGCACTCGCTGCCGGTGCCGGCCACTACCCGCAGAGCCCGCTCCCGGGGGACGCCGGCAACGTTGCGATCGCCGGGCACCGCACCATGAACGGCCACCCCTTTGGCGACCTCGACAAGCTCGTTCCCGGTGACCGGGTCATCCTGACGACCCCGTTCTCCACCTACACCTACAAGATCGTCCCGGGCTTCGAGGGCCACGCCAACCCCTGGGTCACCACCCCCGACGACTGGACGGTCGTCTCGGTCGCCACGCAGTCCCACCTCTTGACGTTGACCACCTGCAACCCGAAAGGGCAGAAGACCCAGCGGCTGATCGCCAGGGCCGAGATGGTCTCGTCGCAACCCATCGCGTGATCCTCCGGCGCTGCCTCATCGCGGCCGCCTGCGCGGTCGCCCTCGCCGGCCCCGTGGTCCCGGCCGCTGCGGCGACCGACCCGTGCGCCCCAGCCCAAAGCTCCACGCTGGACGCGACGATCAACGTGTGGCAGCCCGGTCCCAAGACCTCGGACGCCGACGCCCACCAGTGCACGCCGCCGGCCGGGTCGGTCCTGAGCGGGACCTGGAACATCCGGATCGACGCCGGCAGCCTCGCCTCGCTCCGCAGCTTCTCCGTGAGCGTCCTCCCCGTCGACGGTTCGATCCCCTCGCTGGCACCCGGCGCCACGACCTCACGCACCTACGCCGGAGCGATCATCTCGGGCAAGCTCTCGGACACGATCCAGATGGCGTGGGACACCGGGTCCCTCACCCGGTACAACGGCGAGTACGAGATCACCGCCACCGCGGTCTCCTCGCTCGGCAGCACCGCCCATGCCACGGTGGGACACCTGCTCGTCAACAACCCCCCGGCGCAGCCCACCGGTCCCGGAACGAGTATGGACGGCGTCGTGCCGGTGCTGTCCTGGACCGCCAACTCGGAGCCCGACCTCACCGGCTACCAGGTCCTGCGGTCGGTCGGCGGCGGTCCGTACGCGCCGGCCGGCAACGCCTCGACCAACACCTACCGGGACACCGGCGCCCCCCAGGGCAAGCCGCTGACCTACGAGGTCGTGGCGATCCGCAAATCACCAGCCGACCCCAACGGCATCGCGTCGAGCCCTTCGTCGCCGAGCAGCGCCGTCATCGCGGCCCCCCCGGTCCCGACCTCGACCGTCCCGGACCCGGTGCCGAAGGGGGTCGCCAAGGCAGCCCCCAGGACAGTCGCAGCGCCGCCCCCGGACGCGACCAGCTTCGCCCCGACCCTCCCGTACACCCAGTCCATCCCCACCGCCACGGCAACAGAGCCGGACGTCCCCGCCCCGACGTCGGTTGCCCTGCCGGCGGGCGGCGGGGGCTACTCCAAGACGACCCTGGTCCAGAAACTCCCCTACCTCGGGGCGGCGCTGGCGATCCTGGCGATCTCGTTCTTCCTCATCCGGTACGCCTGGCGCCTCCGGAAGGGCGAATCCTGAGGGTGTGAGCCCCATCGGGCCGCCGGGCGGGAGGGGGCCGGAGGCCCGCCGGGACCGGACCTATACTGAGGCGCAGACACTGGGGAGCTCTCTTGGAGGGCTGAGAGGTGGCCTGGGCCACGACCCATTGACCTGATCGGGACAATGCCCGCGAAGGGATGTGATCTAGTTGCCGGGGGACACCATCGTGGTCGGCGCCGGAGCCATCGGGCTCGGGATCGCGTGGCGGGTGGCCCAGCAGGGCTGGGACGTGCTCGTGCTCGACCGGGGAGAACCTGGCCACGGGGCGTCCTTCCACGCCGCCGGCATGCTCGCCCCCATC
>WNFC01000638.1_pt1 | contig 35265 bp, 52 predicted proteins | sample 5400541 | NCBI WGS metagenome assembly WNFC01 (sample SAMN13153342, study PRJNA577476) | soil metagenome | isolation source: 120 cm saprolite under Douglas fir tree site 2 hole 2 replicate 1 | place: USA:California | collected 2015-04-18
GCGAGAACAAGGCGCAGGAAATCTACATCGTGATGTCCGGCGAGATGATGGCGATGTATGCCGCCAACAACATCTCCAAGGGCATTCTGAAGTACGCCAATTCCGGCGGCGTGCGCCTCGGCGGTCTGGTCTGCAACGAGCGCCAGACCGACAAGGAGCTCGAGCTTGCCGAAGCGATGGCTGCGAAGCTCGGCACCCACCTGATCTACTTCGTGCCGCGCGCCAACATCGTGCAGCACGCCGAACTGCGCCGCATGACCGTGCTGGAATATGCGCCGGACTCGGAGCAGGCCGGTCACTACCGCTCGCTGGCCCAGAAGATCCATGTCAACGCCGGCAAGGGCATCATCCCGACGCCGATCACCATGGACGAACTCGAGGACATGCTGATGGAGCACGGCATCATGAAGCCGGTCGACGAAGCCATCGTCGGCAAGACTGCCGCTGAGCTCGCCGCCGAGGCCGCGGTCGCAGCCGCCTGAGGCCAACCGATACGACCCGGTCCCTTCGCGAGAGGGGCCGGCCCCGTCACCGCAAACGGATAGCGAGGAAAATCGAAATGAGTTTAGCGAAGACGCAGAGCGTTGCAGAGATCAAGGCTCGCAACAAGGAATTGATCGAAGAGGTATTGGCGGTCTATCCGGAAAAGACCGCGAAGCGGCGTGCCAAGCATTTGAATGTGCATGAAGCCGGAAAGTCCGATTGCGGGGTGAAGTCGAACCTCAAATCGGTTCCCGGCGTCATGACGATCCGGGGCTGCGCCTACGCTGGCTCAAAGGGTGTGGTGTGGGGTCCGATCAAGGACATGATCCACATCAGCCACGGCCCGGTCGGGTGCGGCCAGTATTCCTGGGCGGCCCGCCGCAACTACTACATCGGCACCACCGGCATCGACACCTTCGTGACCATGCAGTTCACCTCCGATTTCCAGGAGAAGGACATCGTCTTTGGCGGCGACAAGAAGCTCGCCAAGATCATGGATGAGATCCAGGAGCTGTTTCCGCTCAATAACGGCATTACGGTGCAGTCGGAATGTCCGATCGGTTTGATCGGCGATGACATCGAAGCCGTCTCCAAGCAGAAGTCGAAGGAATACGAAGGCAAGACCATCGTTCCGGTTCGCTGCGAAGGTTTCCGCGGCGTGTCGCAGTCGCTCGGCCACCACATCGCCAACGACTCGATCCGCGACTGGGTGTTCGACAAGATCGCGCCGGACGCGCCGGCCAAGTTCGAGCAGTCGCCCTATGACGTCGCCATCATCGGCGACTACAACATCGGCGGCGACGCCTGGTCGTCGCGCATCCTGCTCGAGGAAATGGGACTTCGGGTGATCGCGCAATGGTCCGGCGACGGCAGCCTGGCGGAACTGGAAGCGACGCCGAAGGCGAAACTCAACGTCCTGCACTGCTACCGCTCGATGAACTACATCTCGCGGCACATGGAAGAGAAGTACGGTATTCCGTGGTGCGAATACAACTTCTTCGGCCCCTCCAAGATCGCCGAGTCGCTGCGCAAGATCGCTTCCTTCTTCGACGACAAGATCAAGGAAGGCGCCGAGCGCGTCATCGCAAAATACCAGCCGCTGATGGACGCGGTGATCGCCAAATATCGTCCGCGCCTCGAAGGCAAGACCGTGATGCTGTTCGTCGGCGGTCTTCGCCCGCGCCATGTGATCGGCGCTTATGAAGACCTCGGCATGGAGGTGGTCGGCACCGGCTACGAGTTCGGCCACAACGACGACTATCAGAGAACAGCCCAGCACTACGTCAAGGACGGCACGCTGATCTATGACGACGTGACCGGATACGAGTTCGAGAAGTTCGTCGAGAAGGTCCAGCCCGACCTGGTCGGCTCGGGCATCAAGGAGAAATATGTGTTCCAGAAGATGGGTGTGCCGTTCCGGCAGATGCACTCCTGGGACTACTCCGGGCCCTATCACGGCTATGACGGCTTCGCGATTTTTGCGCGCGACATGGACATGGCCATCAACTCGCCGATCTGGAAGAAGGCCAAGGCGCCGTGGAAAGCCGCGCCGAAGGCAACACTGATGGCGGCGGAATAATCCGTGCCCGCCGGCTCTCCGCGAGTGGAGAGCCGGCGGATCGCTCCCGAGACATGAAATTTTGAAAAGGGTGTCACCATGACGCAGAATGCCGAACATGTGCTCGATCACTTCGAGCTTTTCCGCGGCCCGGAATACCAGCAGATGCTGGCGAACAAGAAGAAGATGTTCGAAAATCCCCGCGATCCCGCTGAAGTCGAGCGCATTCGCGAGTGGGCCAAGACGCCGGAATATCGCGAGAAGAACTTCGCCCGCGAAGCCCTGACGGTCAATCCCGCCAAGGCATGTCAGCCGCTCGGCGCGGTGTTCGCCGCGGTGGGCTTCGAAGGAACGCTTCCCTTCGTGCATGGCTCGCAGGGCTGCGTCGCCTATTACCGCAGCCATCTGTCGCGCCACTTCAAGGAGCCGAGCTCCTGCGTCTCGTCGTCGATGACCGAAGATGCCGCAGTGTTCGGTGGCCTCAACAACATGATCGACGGGCTTGCCAACACCCACGCCATGTACAAACCGAAGATGATCGCTGTGTCCACTACCTGCATGGCGGAAGTGATCGGCGACGACCTCAACGCGTTCATCAAGACAGCGAAGGAGAAGGGTTCAGTGCCCGCAGAATTCGACGTTCCATTCGCGCATACCCCCGCCTTCGTCGGCAGCCATGTCACCGGCTACGATAACGCCTTGAAGGGCATCATCGAGCACTTCTGGAACGGCAAGGCCGGAACCGCGCCCAAGCTCGAGCGCCAGCCCAACGACAAGATCAACTTCATCGGCGGCTTCGACGGCTATACCGTCGGCAACACCCGCGAGATCAAGCGCATCTTCAACCTGATGGGGATCGAGCACACCATTCTCGCCGACAACAGCGACGTGTTCGACACCCCGACCGACGGCGAGTTCCGCATGTATGACGGCGGCACCACGCTGGAAGACGCGGCCAACGCGATCCACGCCAAGGCCACGATCTCAATGCAGCATTACTCCACCGAGAAGACGCTGCCGTTCATCGCCGGACATGGCCAGGAAGTGGTGTCCTTCAACCACCCGATCGGAGTTAGCGCGACCGACGACTTCATCATGGCGCTGTCGCGTATTTCCGGCAAGGAGATCCCGGAGGCGTTGACGCTTGAGCGCGGCCGGCTGGTCGATGCGATGGCGGATTCCGGCGCCCATATCCACGGCAAGAAATTCGCGATCTATGGCGACCCGGATCTTTGCCTCGGCCTCGCCGCGTTCCTGCTCGAACTCGGAGCCGAGCCGACCCATGTGCTCGCCACCAACGGTAACAAGGCGTGGGCGGAGAAAGTCCAGGCCGTGTTCGACTCCTCGCCGTTCGGCAAGAACTGCCACGTCTATCCCGGCAAGGATCTCTGGCATATGCGCTCGCTGCTGTTCACCGATCCCGTCGATTTCCTGATCGGCAACACCTACGGCAAGTATCTCGAGCGCGATACTGGTACGCCACTGATCCGGATCGGTTTCCCGATCTTCGATCGTCATCACCATCACCGCTATCCGGTGTGGGGATATCAGGGCGGCATGAACGTGCTGGTGCGGATCCTCGACAAGATCTTCGACGAGATCGACAAGAACACCAACGTCCCGGCCAAGACCGACTACAGCTTCGACATCATTCGCTGAGCGCATTGACGACCTTCCGGCCGCCGCCCGCAATCCACGCGAGCGGCGCCCGGGCGGACCAAAGCCAAGAAAGACCAAGACAGACTTTCGTTCTGCATCAGTCCCCCGTTGTTCAGGAGAGACGAATGAGCTCGCTGTCGGCCACCATCCAGGAAGTGTTCAACGAGCCGGGTTGCGGCAAGAATGCGAACAAGACGGAGGCCGAACGCAAGAAGGGCTGTACCAAGCAGCTGCAGCCGGGCGGCGCGGCGGGCGGTTGCGCCTTCGACGGTGCCAAGATCGCGCTGCAGCCCTTGACCGATGTCGCTCACCTCGTCCATGGCCCGATCGCCTGCGAAGGCAATTCCTGGGACAATCGCGGGGCCAGGTCGTCGGGATCGAATATCTGGCGCACCGGCTTCACCACGGACATCAACGAAACCGACATCGTGTTCGGCGGCGAAAAGCGGCTGTACAAGGCGGTCAAGGAAATCATCGAAAAGTACGATCCGCCCGCGGTCTTCGTCTACCAGACCTGCGTGCCCGCCATGATCGGCGACGACATCAACGCGGTCTGCAAGGCGGCCAGCGCGAAATTCGGCAAGCCGGTGATTCCCGTCAACTCTCCCGGCTTCGTCGGGCCCAAGAATCTCGGCAACAAGCTCGCCGGCGAAGCCCTGCTCGATCACGTGATCGGCACGCAGGAGCCGGACTTCACGACGCCCTACGATCTCAACATCATCGGGGAGTACAATCTTTCCGGCGAACTCTGGCAGGTGAAGCCGCTGCTGGACGAACTCGGCATCCGGATTTTCTCCTGCATCTCCGGCGACGGCAAATATCGCGAAGTGGCCTATTCGCACCGCGCCAAGGCGGCGATGATGGTGTGTTCGAAGGCCATGATCAACGTGGCGCGCAAGATGGAAGAGCGCTACGGCATTCCGTTCTTCGAAGGCTCGTTCTACGGCATCCAGGATTCCAGCGACTCGCTGCGCGAGATCGCCCGGCTTCTGATCGAGCGCGGCGCCCCCAACGAACTGATGGCCCGGACCGAGGCGGTGATCGCCCGCGAGGAGGCCAAGGCGTGGGCGGCGATCGAGCCCTACAAGCCGCGCTTTGCCGGCAAGAAGGTTTTGTTGATCACCGGCGGCGTCAAGTCCTGGTCGGTGGTGGCCGCGCTGCAGGAGGCTGGCCTCGAGCTGGTCGGCACCAGCGTCAAGAAATCCACCAAGGAAGACAAGGAGCGGATCAAGGAGCTGATGGGCCAGGATGCCCACATGATCGATGATATGACGCCGCGCGAAATGTACAAGATGCTGAAGGACGCCAAGGCGGACATCATGCTGTCGGGCGGCAAGTCGCAATTCGTCGCCCTCAAGGCAGCAATGCCCTGGCTCGACATCAATCAGGAGCGCAGCCACGCCTATATGGGCTATGTCGGCATGGCGAAGCTGATGGAGGAAATCGACAAGGCGCTGTTCAACCCGGTCTGGGAGCAGCTCCGCCAGCCGGCGCCGTGGGAGAACACCGCGAAGAACTGGCAGGCCAAGGCGATCGCGCAAATGGACGCCGAGGCTGCCCAGCTTGCCGCCGATCCGGTCGCCGCGGAGGCCGCGCGCCGCGCCAAAAAAATCTGCAATTGCAAAACGGTCGACCTCGGGACCATCGAGGACGCGATCAAGGGGCACGGGCTGACCACGGTCGACGAGGTCAAGCAGCATACCCATGCTTCCGGCGGCTGCGGCTTCTGCGCGGTCCGGCTCGAGGACATCCTGGCCGCATTGCCGGCAGCGGCGGGCGCGACTGCCGCGCCGCTGCTCCAGGCCGCGGAATAGGACAAAAGATGGCAAAAGTCACCGTCGGGAAAAAGGCTTGCGCGGTCAATCCGCTGAAGATGAGCCAACCCATTGGCGGGGCGTTCGCCTTCATGGGACTGCGCGGGTCGATGCCGCTGTTGCACGGTTCGCAGGGTTGCACATCGTTCGGCCTGACCCTGTTCGTGCGGCATTTCAAGGAAGCCGTGCCGCTGCAGACCACGGCGATGAACGAAGTCGCGACCGTGCTCGGCGGCTACGAGAATGTCGAACAGGCCATTCTCAACATCCACAAGCGGACCAAGCCGGAGATCATCGGCATCTGTTCGACCGGCGTCACCGAAACCAAGGGCGACGACGTCGAAGGGTACATCAAGACGATACGGCAGAAGCATCCGGAACTGGCGACGTTCCCAATGGTCTATGTCTCGACCCCCGACTTCAAGGATGCGTTCCAGGACGGCTGGGAAAAGACCGTGGCGCGCATGGTCGAAGTGCTGGTCGAGACGCCGAAGAACGACGCTCGCCGCGATTCCGAGCGGGTCAATGTGCTGCCCGGGTGCCATCTCACTCCCGGCGATCTCGACGAGCTCAGAAACATTATTGAAGATTTCGGCCTTGAGCCGTCCTTCCTGCCCGACCTTGCCGGTTCGCTCGACGGCCATATCCCCGACGAGTTCGTGCCGACCACAATCGGCGGCATCGGCGTTGAAGAGATCGCGACCATGGGCCAGGCGGCCTGGACCATCGCCATCGGCGCGCAGATGCGGCGCGCCGCCGAAGCGATGGAAACCAAGGCCGGGGTCCCGTTTCGGCTGTTCGAGCGGCTGTGCGGCTTGCTCCCCAATGATGAATTCCTGGTTTTCCTGAGCGAGATTTCCGGACGTCCGGTGCCGTTGAAATACCGGCGTCTCCGCGGCCAACTGGCCGACGCCATGCTGGACGCGCATTTCCATCTCGGCGGCCGCAAGCTGGCGATCGGCGCCGAGCCGGACCTTCTGTTCGATCTGTCGAGCATGCTGCACGAGATGGGTGCCAAGGTGACCGCGGCGGTGACGACGACGCAGTCGCCGGTGCTGGAGCGGATCGAGGCCGAGGAAGTGCTGATCGGCGATCTCGAGGATCTCGAGAACATGGCCAAGGATCGCGGCTGCAATCTCCTGATCTCGCATTCGCACGGCCGTCAGGCCGCCGAACGACTGAAGATTCCGTTCTATCGCGCCGGCTTTCCGATGTTCGACCGGCTCGGCGCCGGACATCAGCTCTCGGTCGGCTATCGCGGCACCCGCGATCTGATCTTCGACATTGCCAATCTCATCATCGCCGATCACGAGGACAATCACCAGGCGACGCCGGACACCTGGCGCATCGCCGAGGGCGATGCGCCGGCCGTGATCGACGCCGCAACCATGCACTGAGGCGAGACGAAAGGAAGGATACCGATGAAGATCGCATTCGCGACCCAGGACCTGAAACGCGTCGACGCCCATTTCGGCTGGGCCAAGAACATCGCGATTTATGAGATCGGCCCGCAGGGGCACAAATTCCTCGAGGCCGTCCAGTTCGACGGCGACCTCAAGGAAGACGGCAACGAGGACAAGCTCGCGCCCAAGATCGAGGCCATCAAGGATTGCGCGATTCTGTATGTCGCGGCGATCGGCGGCTCCGGCGCGGCGCGCGTGGTCGCCAACAATATCCATCCGATGAAGGTCAACCAGCCCGAGGAGATCACCGATCTCCTGGCCAAGCTGGAAGATGTGCTGAAGGGCACGCCGCCGCCGTGGCTGCGCAAGGCACTGGCGAAGGATCAGGAACGGGTGCTGGATTTTGAAGATTAAGGGATCAACATGACTGAAACTGCTGCAGTGCTCGAACCAAATCCCGCCGCGGAGGCGCCCTTCGTCAAGGAGCTCATCAAGATATGGCGGGCGCAGGACAGCCATGGCGCGTGGGAGGGAAAGAGCGATCTATCCCTGCTCGAGCCATACATCCTGGACAAGGAGGCGCGCCGGGCGCTGCCGATCATCGGCGATCCCGATCCCGAAACCATCTGGCGGATGGAGCTGTTCTTCAATGCGGTGGCATTGTCGATCGAGCGGGGCACCGGCGTGATGATCTCGCCGATGCTGAAGATGAGCCATGAGGGATTCGGCCGCATGGTGCTGATCGGCGGCCGGCTGATCGTCGTCAACAAGCAGTTGCGCGACGTTCACCGTTTCGGATTCGACAACCTCGGCAAGCTCGCGGAAGAGGGCGACAAATACGTCAAGGCCGGCGTCGAGATGATCGAGAAATTCAGAGCAGTCGCGGATTATTGAGGGGCCCATGAGCGATTTGGAAACGTTGAAAGCCGAGATCAAGAAGCTGTCAGCGAAAGCGACGCAGGCGAAGATGGATCTCCACGACCTGTCCGAGGAACTGCCGCTGCAATGGGAAACCATCCCCAGCGTGGCAAAGCGGGCGCATGACGCCTTCGCCGAACTGGAACAGAAACGCGCGGCCTTGAAGAGTCTGGAGTCGGCCTAACCCGAAGGCATTCATCATGTCCAACATCACCCGGGACGGCCGCGACTGGCAACCCGCTTATCTCCTTGCTATCGATGAGAAGAAATGCATCGGGTGCGGCCGCTGCTTCAAGGTTTGCGGCCGCGACGTGATGACGCTCAAGGGGCTCACCGACGAGGGCGAGTTCGTCGACCTCGATGACGACGAGGACGAGGTCGAGAAGAAGATCATGGTGATGAACGATCAGGGAGCCTGCATCGGCTGCGGCGCCTGCGCCCGGGGCTGCCCCACCAATTGCCAGACCCATGCCACGGCGGAATAACGCCGCCTCCGGCCGGCCTGTCGCGTGATGAGCAAAACTTCCGTTGCCAAATTCAAGATCGGCCAGGTTACCCGGCACCGCGTGCATGCATTCCGCGGCGTGGTGTTCGACGTCGATCCGCAATTTGCCGATGGCGAGGTCTCGTATGAGACGATTCACCTGATTGAGGGCCGTCAGCGCAAGGATCAGCCGTTCTATTATTTATTCGCCGAGAACGAACGGACGCCTTATATCGCCTATGTTTCCGAGCAGAATCTGTTGGCCGATACCTCCGACGAGCCGGTAAGCCATCCCCAGGTCGACGATATGTTCGAGCGCGACGAAAATGGCGGCTATCGGCCGCGCCGGGCGTGGATGAACTAGCGTTGCTAGCCCAGTTGATGGCGATCGGGGCTACTCGATACCCTGTTCGCGGGCTTTCCACATCGCTGCGATCCGGAACCGCTCGTTGATGGCGGCGGGGCTGGCCAGGATTTGCGCCTCGGCTTCCTTGAAAGCGGCGAGCGCGGCGTCCGCTTCCTCGCGCGTCAGCGCCACCCTTCCTGCCATGTGGGTTGCGTCAGGTACGGCTTTCCAGATCGCGCGCTGGTTCGGGTGCAGCTTGACCTCGATCAGCTCAAACGCCTCGAGTTGTCCATCGAGACAGATCGCCAACCCGATCACCTCCAGCTTTCGTCCGTCCTGCGTGGTCTTGACGAGGGTTGCCATGGTCACTCTCCGTCTTGTGCTGCGAGCCAGCTATAGCCGCCCTGGTCCCAGAGCTGGGCCAGGGTCTGGTCGGGTTTCCAGTTCGGGTATTGCAGCTGGATCGCCTTGTAGTCGGCCTGAAACCGCGCCGCGTCTTCGCCCTGCAGATGCGCGGTGTACAAATCCGCTTTCGAACGCAGGATGAACGAAGCATGGTCCGGCGTGGCCAACAGTTCGTAATCCGTGCCTTCCGCGATGAGGCTGACCGATGCTTGATTCTCGCTCATGGACGCATCTCTCCTTTGAATGGAAGTGTCAGGCGGCGACCGCCGGCGTATCCTCGGCCAGTCCCCATTCCGCCCACGAGCCGTCATAGACTGCGGCAGTGGTGTGTCCGAGCAGATAGAGCCCGAGCGCCACCACGCAGGAGGTGATGCCGGAGGCGCAGCTGGTCACGATCGGGCGCTGCAGGTCGATGCCGGCGGCGGCAAATCGCGCGGCAAGCGCGTCGGCCGCAATGAAAGTGCCGTTGTCGGGATGAATGAGGTCGGCCCATGGAATGTTGGTGGCGTTCGGGATGTGCCCGAGCTTCTTGAACGGGAACACGTCTTCCTGGCTGCCGTCGAATTTGCCGGGGCCGCGCGCGTCGATCACCTGCGCCGCGCCGGTCACGAGATTTTCCGTCATGTCGCGCAAGCCGCGAACCAGAACCGGACGATATGTCGCCGAGAATGATTGTGGCTCCGGCCGCACCATCGACATGTCGGCCGGCAGTTTCTCCTTGGTCCATTTGCCGAACCCGCCGTCGAGCATCGCGACCTTGTCGTAGCCGAACACCCGGAACATCCACCACACCCGGGCTGCGGCGGCGCCGCCGCATAGCCGGTCGTAGACCACGATCCGGTCGCCGTCACCGATCCCGAGCAGGCCGACCTTCTTGGCGAAGTCGGCGGCGCTGGGCAGCATGTGCGGAAGCGGGTTCGACTTGTCGGCGACATGGTCGATGTCAAAATGCACCGAGCCCGGAATGTGGCGCCCACGGTATTGCGTACGTCCGTCGAGATTGGTGCTGGTGTGATGCCAGGTGCAATCGAGCACCCTGACGTCGGGATCCCCAAGATGCTCCGCCAGCCACTCGGTGCTTACCAGCGCTTCAGGATTTGCATAACTCATGTCCGTGAGATCTCCGTGTCAGAAAGCCGACAAAGTCGCCAAAGAGACATCTGGCCGGCAGTTCGCGAAAGCTGCCGGACGGTAGTTCGGTGTTACGCTGAAGGCATCGGATAGCCGGTGCGCGGTCGCGTATCGTAATATTCCGGCTTCTCCGGCCATCCGCCTTCGGCGACGAATTTGAAGGTTGCGATCTTCACCGGCGCGCCTTGCGAGAATGAAACTTCGCTGAACTTGACCTCGCGATCGCCGGGACCGGCGGAAAAGTCGGCAATCACGGTGCCATCGGCCTTGCGGGCCCGAGCAAAGCCGGGGGTACCGACGCTGCTCGCCGGTACCGGATTGGCGGCGAACACGGGATTTTCGACGCCGTCGGTCGCCGCCGCGAAAGCGGGCGAGGCAAAGGTGAACGTCGCCAGCGTCCCGCTGCGCTCGACCGGCTGGTCCGCGGTCAAGGGGCGGGCGACCGAATAGACCGTCAGGGTGCCGCCATCCAGCAGTGTCTTCAGCTCATCGAGAGAACAAGCCGCCAAATCCGTTGTGACATTCATGCCAATCTCCTCACGCCGGTGCATTGGGTACGGATTATCAAGTTCTGTGCCAGTTGATCGCCGACCGGCACGGATCGCCGGGCCATTCGATCCGGGAGTCCAAGCTTGCGCGAATCTTGCAGAGCCCGGTCGGTAACGAGATGGTAGGGCTGATCGATGCTGGATACGGCGATCGTTGGCGGTGGGTTATGCGGCGTCGCGCTGGCGCGAAATCTTTTCCGGCAGGGCAGGGCGGTCGCCTTGTTCGAGGCGCGGGAACGGCTGGGCGGGCGCATCCTGTCGGTTGCGGCATCCGGAGGTGTGATCGACCTCGGCCCCACCTGGTTCTGGCCGGACACGCAGCCTCTGATGACAAGCCTGGTCGCCGAACTCGGACTGGCCAGCATCCCCCGGCATGACGACGGTTCGTCGCTGCATCTGAGCGATCCCGACAAGGCGCCGGAACGTATAGACGGAAGAAAGCTTCATGAAGGCGCCCGCCGCCTGCCGGGTGGCATGGCGCAGCTCATCGATGTGATGGCGAAAGAGCTGCCGTCGGGCTTGCTGTATTTCAATCATGTTCTGACCGAGGTCAGCGATCGCCCCGACCATGTCGTGCTGACCTTTGCCGACGGCGACGATATCATCGAGGTCGAGGCGCGGCACGTTGTGCTCGCTGTCCCGCAGCGTTTGCTGGAGCAGGGCGTTCGCTTCACACCGGTGCTCGATGAAACCACGCACGAGGCGATGCGGGGTACCGCGACCTGGATGGCGGCGCAGGCCAAGGTGGTCTTCCCCTACGCCCGTGCCTTCTGGCGCGAAGCTGGACAATCCGGCAACGCCTTCGTCACCCATGAACAGGCGGTGATCGGCGAGATATTCGACGCCTGTGACGGCGATGGAAGTCACGCGGCGTTGGGCGGATTTCTCGCTTTGTCGCCGCAGCTGCGCACGAGTTTCAGCGTCGGCCTGCCGTTGCTGATGACCAGCCAAATGGTGCAGGTATTTGGGGCTGTGCTCGAACCGGCCGAGCAGCACTATCAGGATTGGGCGAATGAGCCCTTTACCTGCAGCGGGCTCGATCGAACCTCGCCCGGCAACGAACATGTAGCTGTCGCCAATCCGATGCTGCGCCGGCCGCAGTGGGATGGCAGGTTGCATCTGGCCGGGTCGGAAACGGCTGCCAGTGGTGCCGGCTATCTCGAAGGCGCGCTTGAGGCGGCGCGGCGAGTTGATCTTTCGCTTAACCGCGGCTGGATGAAGGCAGGGGGCGGCCTGCCGGACGCCGCGCGCCCCGGCGACAGCGTAGCCTCAATCAATGCAACGAGCCTCGCCTGTTTTTCCAAATGGGTGGCCGACCAGCAGGATGTGGCGTTCGACGGCTATCGTCATCGTCTCAACCACAATCTCGCGGTTCAGCAAAGAGAGCAGCTCACCCAGCGTGCGCTTCTCGAATCGATGGAAGATCTGTTCGACAACGCGCTCAAGATGCTGGACGGGCTGCCCTTCGAGATCAGTTCGACTGCGGTCGAGCGCGGCAGGTCACCGTTGACGCCGGGAGTCCAGCAACCGTTCGGCATCCTCATGCAGTCGGTATTCGACGACGTCATCGCCTTCAACCGGACCTCGTGCGCGCTTTCGAACTTTCCCGATGAGCATCATCTGTCCCGGGAATACCGGCAGGTGATCCTGCGCGACATCGCCGCGGCCTGGCTGGAATTCTCGCTGTCGGCCAACCGGCTGCTGGTGGCCAAGGCCAACTTGCGCGATCGTCGCCTGAAGTCACCAGCATTAACCAGCGTGTCGTCATGAACGAGGCAAAGATGACAGATCATGTGGCCTATGCGATCTGCGGCTTGAACGAGATACCGAGCCAGAAGGCGAGGGGATTTCAATTGATGATCGTGGCGAAGGACGGCAGCCACAAACCCTGGCCGATCATCGTGGTCCGCTGGGGCAGGCAGGTGTTCGGCTATCTCAACAGATGCCCGCATGACGGGGTCAATCTCGATTGGGAACGCAACCAGTTTCTGGACCAGAATGGCATCCGGCTGATGTGCGGCAAGCACGGTGCATTGTTCGAGCTCGGCACCGGCAACTGCGTCGATGGTCCGTGCAAGGGAAAGAGCCTCACGCCAGTGGCGCTGACCGTGCTCGACAACGATATCTGCGTCACTGGTGTGACGCTGGTCGAGGACGAGGATGTCGCTTCCGACAATGCGGAGGCCTGACCGAGGGTCGCAGAAGCCAGGCGGGCGTTCAAACCGGACGGTTTTCGTTGCGGTTCTTGACCGGTTCCATCCGGGCCACGCCTTCCTCGAAGGTGATGACGTCGTATTTTTCGCTAAAACCCATCGCGGCGTCGAGCAGGTAGTCGAGCTTGCCGGCGGTGTTGAGCTTCTTGACGTCGTTCTTGTCGATGCCCATCAGGTCCATCATTTCCTTCCACACCGTCGATTCATCGCAAGGCAACACGAAGAAGGTGACGCCGCGAAGGGTGACGCGGTATTTAGCCAGGAGATCGATGTTGTTGCAGAAGACAAAGTAGGTGCCATCAGGCGTGAGCAGCCCATCCAGCACTTCGGAGGCCACGTCGAGATAGCCAAAGGAGTGGATATATCCGACCAGGATCGGAATCGTGCTCTCGCCCTGCTGGACCAATGTCAGCACCTGCTCCATCGAAAATTCCGGCGGCCGCTTTTCGTCGGCGAGCTGGGTCTGGAACTTGAGCGCGATATCGCCCCTAAAGCCGAACTGGCTCGGCTTCGTCGTCGGTCCCTTGAAGACGGCGTTGAGCAGGCGTCCTTCGCGGTCAAGCCGGCCAAGGGCGGTGGTCTCGATTGACGTCGGCGCGCTCATCTCGATCGTCGTCATGAAACCTCTCCGGTGTCAGATGGATCATCGACGCATAAGCGCCGGTTGTGACCGGCCATGCAAAATGTCTGCCGGTTTGCCGAAGCGCTTTTTTGGATTGTCGTCGCCCGTCGTTAGCGTCCGATTTATGCACCCTGCGGCAAACAGGCGGTTCAGGCCGGGAGCGCCGCGGATTTTGATCGGCCGACGCGAAAGCTGCCCTGTCGCAAACCTGACAGGCGTCGCAAAGCCAACAGCGCCAGATCTAAAGCGCAATGATATCAGCCGGTTGATGCTTGGCATAAGTTTTGCCAATTCGTTGCTCGACAGCCCTTTGGAAATGAAAGAGCGAGCGATGATCAATCTGACCGATAGCGCCTTGAACGCGGTGCGCAACGCGATTTCGGCGGCCAACAAGCCGGTCGACGGCCTGCGCATCATGGTCGAATCCGGCGGCTGCGCCGGCTACAAATACAATCTCGGCCTGGTCGATGCCATCGATCCCGACGACACCGTGATCGAACGTGATGGGGTTCGGGTGTTCGTCGACATGAAGAGCCACGAATATTTGGTCGGCACTACAATCGATTTTGTCGTGGCGCTCGAAGGATCGGGCTTCACCTTTGAAAATCCCAACGCGAAAGCAAGTTGCGGCTGCGGCAAGTCTTTTGCGTGAGCGCTGCGCCACCCGCCGTCGTGATCGATCTCTAGAGTCTGTTATGGAAAGAAGCCCGGGCCATGCTGGTTGAATCTGAAATCTCGAAGCAGTTGCCGTCGCAGGACGACGAGCGGACCCGGATCATCAAGGCGGTGATCGAGGAAATCCGCCCCAACCTGCAACGCGACGGAGGCGATTGCCAGCTGATCGAGATCGATGGCAACAAGATCATGGTCAAGCTCACAGGCGCCTGCGTTTTCTGCAAATTGAGCAGCGCCACGCTCGAGGGCATCCAGTCCAAAGTGGTGGAGAGGCTCGGCGAACTCGTACGCATCATCCCGGTCGCTGGAGCTGCGAAAGCGCGGCATTAAAGAGGCGTCCGTGCGGCCGATCTATCTTGACAACAATGCGACCACGCGCACGGATCCCGCCGTGGTCGCGGCGATGTTGCCGTTCTTTTCCGACCAGTTTGGAAATGCTTCCTCGTCCCACGCCTTCGGCAGCGAAGTCGCGGGCGCGGTGAAGCAGGCGCGCAAAAGCCTGCAGGCGCTGCTCGGCGCGGCCTTCGACCACGAGATCGTGTTCACCTCCGGCGGCACCGAAGCCGACAATGCAGCCGTTCTATCCGCGCTCGACAACAGGGAAGGCCGAGACGAGATCGTCACCTCGGCGGTCGAGCATCCCGCCATCCTGACGCCGCTGGATCACCTGGAAACTGCGCGCGGGATAAAGGTGCACCGGATCGGGGTCGACGCTCAGGGACGGCTGGATATCGAAGCGTATCGTCATGCGCTCGGTCCGCGCACCGCGATGGCATCGGTGATGTCGGCCAATAACGAGACCGGGACGTTGTTTCCGGTCGAACAGCTCGCCGAACTGGCGCATGGCGCCGGCGCCCTGTTCCACACCGATGCGGTGCAGGCGGCCGGCAAGATTCCGCTCGACCTGAAGACAACACAAATCGACATGCTGTCGCTGTCGGGACACAAGCTGCACGGGCCCAAAGGCATCGGAGCGCTTTACCTGCGCAAGGGCACGCCGTTCAATCCGCTGATCCGCGGCGGCCCGCAGGAGCGGCGGCGGCGCGGCGGCACCGAGAACGTGCCTGGCATTGTTGGTCTGGGCAAAGCGGCCGAACTGGCGTTAGCGCTCATGCAGGACGAACAGACCCGTGTCCGCGCCCTGCGCGACCGTCTGGAGCGGGGTATCCTCGAAATCGGCCATTGCATGGTGCTGGGCGACGCGGAGAACCGGCTGCCCAACACCTCCAATATCGCCTTCGCGCATCTCGAAGGCGAAGCCATCCTTCATCACCTGAACAAGGCCGGTATCGCCGCCTCGCTGGGCTCGGCCTGCGCGTCCGGGTCTATGGAGCCGTCGCATGTGCTGCGCGCGATGAAAGTGCCGCCGTCGGCGCTGCGCGGCGCTATCCGCTTTTCGCTGTCGCGCGACAATACCATCGACGATGTCGTCTGCGTCCTCAACCTGCTGCCCGACATCATCGCCAGGCTGAGGGCGCTGTCGCCTTCGTCACAAGCGCAGGCGCCAATTACGGCGAGCCCATCCCGAGCTCCGGAGCTGACCCCATGAAAGTTATGATTCGCCGCTCCCCGGAGACGGGACTTTCGATCTACGTGCCGAAAAAGGATCTGGAAGAGCCGATCGTCGAATTCGAACATGAATCGCTGTGGGGTGGCTGGATTCGTATCGCCAACGGATGGGTGCTCGATCTGCCGCAGATGGCGGTGGGAACGTCACTGCCGATCACGGTCAACGCGAAGAAGCGCGGCGGCCTAGAGAGTGAGGACTGATGAACGCTCCAATTCCGCCGATCGATTTCATCAAGCACGCCGATGCCGAGACAGCGCTGGCCGACGTCGCGATGCGGCTGCGTGCTGGCACCATCATCCCCTATCTCGGCCCCGGTCTTGCCGCCACCCCGAAGCCCGCCGCGCCGATGAATCCGGAAGCGCTGGCGGCGTTCTTCGGCACTAAAGTGGCGCTGCCGCGGCGCGCCAAGGGCAATGCCTGGGCTGCCGCGCAGCACATCGAGAGCTACAAGCATCGCTCCACGGTCACCGCGCTGATGTCGGAGGCATTTGCGACACCGGTCGAGCCGACCCCGCTGCATCACCATCTCGCCTCGCTGCGGCTGCCGATGATCGTCGATAGCTGGTACGACAGCGCGATGCGCGCGGCACTCGCCCAGCGCAGCGACTGGGGTGAAATCCAGGGCATTACCCGCGCCGGCATCGGTGAAGACCGCTGGTACCGCTTCTACGACGCGGCCGGCGCGGAATCGGATCGTTCGGCGGCCAACGGCTGGAAGACGCTGCTCTACAAGCCGCATGGCTCGATCGCTCCGGCAAAGAACTTCCTGATTTCCGATGCCGATTATGTCGAGGTGTTGACCGAGATCGACATCCAGACCCCGATCCCCGATGCGGTGAAAGACCGCCGCACCGAGCGCAGCTTTGTCTTTATCGGCTGTCGCTTCAACGACCAGCTGCTGCGGACCTATGCGCGCCAGGTCACCAAGCGATCATCGACACTGCACTACGTGATCGTCGAGCCCGAGGCGTTGTCTAGGAACGAAATCAAGTTCTTCATCAGCCAGGGCCTGACCCCGATCGCAATTCCGCTCGATCGGGCGGTCGAGATACTGCTCGGCTCGGCCTGAACACGTCCGGTCTATCGCATAATGCCCGGCGCCGTTTGGCGTTCTCCGGGCGCGTCCTGCATTTGCGCTTCGCAACTGAAGGTGTGGCGGCGCGGCTTCGCCGGTAAAAACGTGGTCTGTAACGTTTCTAACATCGAAGCCGTGATGTCGTCGGTTGGTGTTGGCAAAGCGACAGCCCGTCGCGATTTCTTAACTCCTTGATAAATCGCAAAAATGTCAAGCCATCGGCGATGGCACGCGAGTTGCTAATCTCTGTCATCGAGATTTTCCGATCTCTGGATTGGCCAGCAACGAGGAACGGACATGCAAGCGACAGCACCGCACGAAGGCATCGCAGCCGGCAATATCGCGAACATCGAAAACGTGATGCAGGAGATTGCCGACCACAAGGGCTGCGGTACGACCGGCGGCAGCGGCAAGGCGAGTTGCGGCTCCGCGGCGGGTCAGGGCGATCTGCCGACCGAGATCTGGGAGAAGGTGAAGAACCACCCCTGCTACAGCGAGGAAGCCCACCATCATTATGCGCGCATGCATGTGGCGGTGGCGCCGGCCTGCAACATCCAGTGCAATTACTGCAATCGCAAATACGACTGCGCCAATGAATCGCGTCCCGGCGTGGTCAGCGAGAAACTGACCCCGGAACAGGCGGCCAAGAAGGTGCTGGCGGTGGCCTCGACGATCCCGCAGATGACCGTGCTCGGCATCGCCGGCCCGGGCGATCCGCTCGCCAATCCCGAAAAAACCTTCAAGACCTTCGAGCTGATCGCCAAGACCGCGCCCGACATCAAGCTGTGTCTTTCGACCAACGGGCTGGCGCTGCCCGATCACGTCGACACTATCGCGGGATTCAATGTCGATCACGTCACCATCACCATCAACATGGTCGATCCCGAAATCGGCGCCAAGATCTATCCCTGGGTGTTCTGGAAGCACAAGCGTTACACCGGCGTCGAGGCCGCCAAGCTCCTGACCGATCGTCAGTTGCAGGGCCTCGAAATGCTCACCGAGCGCGGCATCCTGTGCAAGGTCAATTCGGTGATGATCCCGGGCGTCAACGACAAGCACCTGGTCGAAGTCAACAAGGCGGTGAAATCGCGCGGCGCCTTCCTGCACAACATTATGCCGCTGATCTCGGCGCCCGAGCATGGCACCGTGTTCGGCCTGACCGGCCAGCGCGGACCGACGGCGCAGGAATTGAAGGCGCTGCAGGATTCCTGCGAAGGCGAGATGAACATGATGCGGCATTGCCGCCAGTGCCGCGCCGACGCGGTGGGGCTGCTCGGCGAAGACCGCAGCGCGGAGTTCACCACCGACAAGATCATGGCGATGGAAGTCAACTACGACCTCGACAGCCGCAAGGCCTACCAGGCCAAGGTGGAAGACAAACGCGTCGCCAAGGTGGCGGCGAAACAGGAAGAGCTGGAGACGCTGGCCGGCGAGATGAGCGACATCAAGCTCTTGGTCTCGGTCGCGACCAAGGGCTCGGGCCTTATCAACGAGCATTTTGGCCATGCCAAGGAGTTCCAGGTCTATGAACTCTCCACCGCCGGCGCCAAATTCGTCGGCCATCGCCGCGTCGATCTGTACTGCCAGGGCGGGTTCGGCGATGAAGAGAACCTCGAGACCGTGATCCGCGCCATCAACGATTGCCACGCGGTATTCGTGGCCAAGATCGGCGGTTGTCCGAAGGCCGACCTGCAGAAGGCGGGCATCGAGCCGGTCGATCAGTTCGCCCACGAGTTCATCGAGAAATCTGCGATCGCCTGGTTCAAGTCCTACCTCGACAAGGTCAAGAGCGGCGAGATCGAGCACATCGAACGCGGCGATGCTGAAATCCGCCAGGGCGCGCTGATCTCGGCAGCCTGAACCCACCAACAAGCGAGTCCCAGGAGCAAGCGATGGCGCTGAAGATCATAGCCTCACAATGCACGAGTTGTTCGGCGTGCGAGCCGGAATGTCCCAACGTGGCGATCACCGAGAAGAATGGAACCTTCGTGATCGACCCGAAGAAATGCACCGAGTGCATCGGCCATTTCGACTCGCCGCAATGCACGGCGGTCTGCCCGGTCGACAACACCTGCATTATTGACAATTCATTCCCGCGCTACCAGCCACCGGCATAAGGACGAGCCCGATGAATTTCACTATTACTCCTGCGGCAACAAAGTTCATCCGCATGATGATACGCGCCGATGGCGACGCCGCCAGCGGCTTCCGGCTCGCCGTCAGCCCGGGCGGCTGCTCCGGCCTTGCCGCCGACATCAGCGTGCGCCGTGAGCCGGCGCAGGGCGAGGCGGTCGTCGAGCGCGACGGCGTCAAACTATTCCTGCCGGCGGAGAGCCGCATCCTGCTCGACGGCGTCACCATCGATTTCGCCGACACGCCGTCGCAGACGGGGTTGGTGTTCAAGGATCCGAAGCAGGTTTCCTGCTCGAGCCACTAGACGGGAGGCGTCGCATGATTGGATCTGCGGAGCGAGGCGAGCCGCAATCCGTCATGGAGGCGGCGGTTCTTGCCAATGCGCTGCTTGGCGGCGGGCTTCCGCCCGAGGCTGAATTCCATTTATGGGAAGCTGGGCTCTCCTACCATCTCGATGATGTCGCCGAGCAGCACCTGCGGGAAGCCCAGGCGCTGGCGCCGGGGCACGCCGCGGTGTTGATCGGTCTTTACCGTTTCTATTTCTACAAGGGCCGGCTGGCCGATGCCCTGACGGTTGCAAAGCTCTGTTTGGAGAAGGCGGCGCGCGAGAACAAGCTTGCGGCCGACTGGCAGGATGTCGCGGCCGGAGATGCCGCGTTCGGTCATTACGAGAATATCCTGCCGCGGTTCTACCTCTTTACCTTGAAGGGATACGCGTACTTGCAGATGCGGCTCGGCAACCTCGATGAGGGCCGCGCCGCCGTCATGAAGCTTCTCGAACTCGACCCCAGCGACAAAGTCGGCGCCAGGGTATTGCTCGAAGTCCTCAATCGGATGGGGCTCGACGAAGATGGATAACATCGACGAAGCCCGCGACTGGCAAGGCAACGAGGTCGATTGCGGATCCTGCCGCCATCAGGCGCTCAAGGAAGCGCAGTTCTGCCGCCTCCAGCACGCCTGCGTCCATGACCGCTACGCCCGGCGCATCGACCGCTTCTTCAACTGGAACCCGGATCTGTCGAATTCCTACGTGACACATCCGCATTTCGAAGTTCGCGCGATCGCGGCCAAACATGCCAGCGTGTTCCTGCTGCCATCGCTGCTCGACGATCCCGAGGAGACGGTGCGGTGGAACGCGGCGCGGCGGTTGCCCAAGCGGCTGGTGCTGCGGTTGCGCAACGACGTCCACCGCGAGGTGAGGATTCGCATCGTTTCGGTGCTCGACGACGCCGAACTGATGCCGATGATGAACGATCCGGACTATTACGTGCGGCTGGTGATCGCGCGCCGCATTGCGCCTTCGCTGCTGGCGGCCATGATCGGCGATGCCGAGCCGGAAGTCCGTCGCGTGGTGGCGCGGCGGATTCCGACGGACTGGCTGTTACGCATGGCCAGCGACCAGGATGCGCTGGTGCGGCTGGAGATCGCGCAGCGGCTGACTCCCGAGTTGCTGCCGCGGCTGCGCTACGATCCGGACTGGCGCGTGCGCTACGAAGTGGCGAGCCGGATCGCGGTCGGCGAACTCGCCGACCTGACCGAGGATAGCGACGGCTTTGTGCAGGAAATCGCGCGGTCACGCGTCACCGGCGAGCGATCAGGGGAGTATCCGGCATGAGCAATATCGTCCGCGACAGCGATGTGGTGGAAATCTCCGCGCCGCCCGTCTTCAGCTACGGCGAGAAGGTGAAGGCCAAGCGCACCATCCGCAACGACGGCACCTATGCCGGCAAGGAGATCGGCGACATCCTGGCGAAAAAGGGCGAGGAGGGTTACGTCGTCAGCATCGGCACGTTCCTGCAGCAGTTCTACATTTACGGGGTCGAGTTTCTGGAGAGCGGCAACCGCGTCGGCATGAAGCGCAAGGAGCTCGATCCGGTGCACGTGCGCGACGAAATGGCGGATCTGCCGCTGCCGGAGGCTGCCGCATCATGATCGAACCCCGAATTCCGCGATTTCAATGGGGCCAGCGCGTCAAGGCGCTGGTCGACCTTCACAATGACGGCAGCTTTCCGGATGCCGCGGTCGAGGCGCTGCTGGTCAATGTCGGCGATGTCGGTGAAATCGTTCAGGTCGGAACGCACGCCGAAGAAAATCTGCCGGTCTATCTGGTCGAATTCGGCGAGCGCCTCGTGGTCGGCTGTCTCGAAGAAGAGATTCTTCCCCTCTAGAAAGGAGCAGACATCATGCAATCTGCTGTCTTGAGTCGAAACGCGGCGCGGCCGTTTGCCCATCCGAACGATCTCGACCGCAAGCGGATCGAGCGAAGCCTGCAGAGTCGTAGGCGGTATCGGTACGTCACGCCGCTGGTCGTGACGACCGTTGGCGGCTACAGAATCGAAAGCCCGTGTTGCTCGAGGAATATCGACAAGGACGGCGGCGTGGTCGATGTCGCATTGTTGCTGCACGATCCCGACGCCGCGAGATGGGAGCTGTTCCGAAAGGATCACACGACAGGCCTGTGGCAACTCGACTCCACGCATGAGCGGCTGCCGCCGGCATTGGAGCGATTGAACGCCGATCCGGAGCGGACGTTCTGGCAATGAACTTGCATACTTGCTTTTTGTGATCAGAGAACAGCGAGTTGGATGAATGGCGCTAGGACCGGACGAACTGAAGGAGATCGATGGCGTGCTATCGGCGCCAGACGCCGATGCGCGCGTGTTCGCGCAGTTGCGCAGCCGGTTTCCGCATCTGTCGTGGACCAAATGCGACGCCTCGGATGTGACGGAAGCGCCGTTCCGCACCTATTCGCGATTTGAGGTGCATCTGGTCGATCGCAGCGATCATTGCGTCGAGATCACAGCGGATCCGGCGCGCGCCACCGGCATCGTGCTGGCGGACAGGACCGTGACGCCATGACCGAACTCGCCATCATGCAGGAAGCTGATCAAGGCGGCGTCGCCGATGACGGCACCGAAGAGGGTTTCATCGCGCTGTCGGATCCCGATATCACGCTGGCCGAGATCGAGGCCGTCGATCAGGTCATGCGGTCGGCGCGGCTTTCGAATGGGCCGCTGGTAGAGGAGTTCGAGCAGGCCTTTGCGGCCTATGTCGGCCGCCGATACGCCATTGCCGTTCCCTCCGGCACCATCGGGCTCTTGCTGGCGCTGAAGGCATGCGAGATCGGGCCGGACCATGAGGTGATCGCTTCGTCCTATTCGTTCCGCGAGGCGACCCACGCCATCGCCGTCACAGGTGCGACGCCGGTATTCGCGGACATCGACTACTGGGCCGGAACGCTGGCGCCGGACAAGGTCGAGGTCCGCATCACCGCCAACACGCGGGCCATCGTCGCAAGCAACAATAACGGGCATCCGGCGGCATGGACGGAATTGCGCGCGATCGCGAAGAAGCACGGCCTGTTGCTGATCGAGGATTCCACCGAAGCGATCGGCTCGCGCTACAAGGGCGAACTGGTCGGCAGCTTCGGCGATGTCGCGGTGTTCGATTTCTCCCAGCCCTCCGCATTGACCTGCGGCGAAGGCGGCATGGTGGTGACCGATGACGTCGACACCGCGGTGGCGTTGCGGCGGCTGCGTTCTCACCGGCTGGAGGAGCGGGCATCTGTGGTGGTCAGCTCGACCCCACCCTATCAGGCGGTCATGAGCAACATCGCGGCCGCGCTTGGCCTCGCCCAACTGCGGCGGCTGGATGAAATTCTCGAGCGGCGGCGGTTGATCGAGCATCTCTATTACAAATACGTCCAGTCCTTTGAGGGCATCAAGCCGCCTTACGTCGGCCCCGACGTCACCGAGGTGAACTGGTTTCTCTACGTGGTCCATCTCGGGACCCGCTTCACCCGTTCCAGCCGCGACTCCATCGTGGAGGATCTGCGGGTCGAGCAGGTGGAAGCGGCGGCCTACTGCAATCCGCTGCATCTGCAGCGGCATTATTTCGACCGCGGCCATCGCCGCGGCGACTATTTCGTCACCGAAAAGGTGGCGGATCGCGCGGTCGCGCTGCCGTTCCACACCCATCTCACCGAGGACCAGATCTCCTTCATCGTCGAGACGATGAAGGAAGCTTCGATCAATGACGGAGCGGGCGCGGCGATCTACTAGAGCCTTGAACTTGAATGTTCAACAACAGCGAGGAATGAACAAATGTCGACATTGACTGTGCTGCCGTCGGGAAAAACCATCGATGTGGCGGAGGGGACGACCCTGCTCGCCGCCCTTCTCGGAGCGGAGATGGGCATTCTGCACAAATGCGAGGGGCAGGCCAAATGCGGTTCCTGTCACATCTACGTGCAGGAAGGCCGCAAAGGCCTGTCCAAGATCGCCCGCGAGGAAAACGAGCGGCTCGACACCATCGTCGGCATTGGCTCCAAGTCGCGCCTTGCCTGTCAGGCCAAAGTGCTGGGCACCGAGAACGTCACCATCGAGTTGCTGGGCTTCGGCTCCGGCGTCTAGAAAAGGAGAATACGATGGAGCCGCACAAAGTCATGATCCATTTACGCTTTGCGCCGAACGGAACGGTGGTGGAGATCAGCGAGCGACCGAAGTCGTTGACCCCGCAGGAATGGTTCAACTTCCTGAGCGACAAGGCTGGCAACGCCTACCAGGCTCTATCCGGAGGCCGTGGCGTGTTTCGGCTGACAGCGGAAGAGGTCGAGGCGTTCAAGGCCGAGTACCCGCCGACCGCGGCATGACGATCGCCGCGACAGTCATTTGAGAAAGGCGGTCTGGAAGCAGGCCGTCTTCTCCGGCGTGTCGAGGCCGCGCCGCGCAGGCCATTGGTTCTGGAAGAAGAACATGTTGACGTTGCGGGTGATCTCCTTTCCCCTGATGTACCAGCGTTCGACGCCATCGGGGGAAATCACCGCCGGCCCGTCACCCCTGTGCACCATGTCGTTCTCCAGCCAGAGCTGAGTATCGGTATAGAGATAACAGCCGGCCTTGCGCGACATGTCATCCTGATTGCGGTCTTCGACGACGATCATTTCAGCCATGGTTCCTGCCTCGCTGGTCCATCCGCTCTATCACGTTGCAAGATCCGTGCTCTGACGGCCCAAAGGCCAGCCAAGGGCCGCGGTATCGTAACCTTCTTCGCGCAGCACCCGGCGAACCGCCGGGCGCGCCAGCATCCGGCGGTAATGCGCGGTTAGATTGGCGGGCAAGGTCATGCCGGTCTTGTCGGCCCAGAATTCGACATAGAACAGCACGGGGTCGGCGGCCGAATAGGCGTCTGCCAGGTAGATTTTCTCTCCAAGCGCCGCGCTGATAACGGCAAAGCCCTTGGCAACGATGTCGCGGCCGAGTTCGCGCACCGAGCCGTGATCGAGGGAATTTCGCGCGAACGTATGGGTAGCGAAGATGCGGGCAAAACCCTGACCGTGGATGGTCCCCACGATATAGGCCATGGCTTCGATCAGACGGCAGGACTTCTCGATGTCATCCGGCCACAATGCGGCGCGCGGGTGGCTGCGCCCGAGCCAATAGGCGATTGCCGGCACTTCCGTCAGCGAACTGCCGTCGCGGCGCACCAGGGTCGGAATGGTGGATTTCGGATTGATCGCGACATAGTCGGGCTTGAACTGATCGCCGGCGGGCAGGTTGACGATGTAGGCCTCGAACGCCTCGTCCAGCTCCTCCAGGATGATGTGAATGCCGGTCGAGCACGATCCGGGTGTCATGTAGAGCTTCATCGCGGCCATCAGCATCCCCAGGGTATCTGAACCAAGCCGCGAACAAAGCGCCCGGCTCGGCATGCTTCATGCAAATATCGGGTCAGCAGGGTTTTACGGATTCGCTGTTGGAGCGAGTCGGACAGCAATGTCGTCTTTACGACAGGGTCAGGTATGGCAATGGTCTGCCGCGGAGCTGCCAATGGCCGGCGGGAAGCAGCGAAGGTTTTCGTCATTTGCGCCGCCGATAGTATCGAGCGCAGCAATGCGAAGGCCTTCAGCCTGTTCCGCATCAACGAGGCCGGCGAGAGCCGCCCGTTTCCGATCATGGTGATCCGGACCCACACCGACAACTACATCGGCTATGTCAATTCCTGTCCGCACCAGGGCATCTGGCTCAACTTCGGCGAGGGCAATTTCTTCACGCGGGACCGGGCCTTCCTGAAATGCGGCCGGCACGGCTCGGTGTTCGAGATCGACAGCGGGCTGTGCATTGATGGCCCCTGCAAGAACCGCAGCCTGGAGCCGATCGCGCTCGCCGTCGTCGACGGCGAAGTCTGCCTCTGCGGCGTCGAGCTGGAGGAAAGCGGACATCCCGATCCGTTCGACGACGGCGACGACACCATGGAAATCATGATTCACCCCGAGTAATAAAGAGCGAGCGGCAGGCATGATGCAATCGGGAGAAGCGGGCAGATCGACGATACTGGACCAGGACAGTCTGGAGTGCCGGTTCTTCGTGTCCTACAGCGGCGTCAAACTGCCGTTCAACCTTGTCAACGCGATCGCGCCGGATGCGCTCTCGAACCGCAACACCTTCATCCGCGCCTGGTTCGATCGGGCTGGAATGCTGAGCGGCTTCGACAAGCTGGTCTATGGCGAGGTCGAGCTGTCGCACCGCTACCAATATCACGGCAACGGCCGGCTGCGGCGAGCCGAGATCGTGATGCTGGACGAGGAGCCTGCCACCATGAACTTCGACGAAACGGGATCGCAGCTATCATGACGGTGGCCCAACTGCTCGATGCGCTGTCGAAAATGCCGAAAGAGGCCGTGGTCCTGATCGAAAGCGGTGGCGGCCTGTCGCGCGTCGACGCGCTTGATTTCGTCGAGCAGCAGGGGCCGGGCGCGCCGTCCGAAGTGGTGCTGTTGCCGAGCATGGATGAATAGTCTGGAGAGCAGGGATGTCCGACGTTGCGGTGGAAGTGTCGATGTTCGAGCGGATCGGCGGCGCGGTCGTGATCGACCGGCTGGTGGAGGCGTTTTATCTGCGGATGGATACCTTGCCTGAGGCCAAGGTAATTCGCGCCATGCATGCGCCGGATCTGGGGCCGGTCAGAAGCGTTCTCAAGCGCTATCTGAGCGAATGGACCGGTGGCCCAAAACTGTATTCCCCCGAAAAGGGTCATCCGCGGCTGCGGCAGCGGCACATGGGATTTTCGATCGGCAACGCCGAGCGCGATGCATGGCTGCTTTGCATGCGCGGCGCGATGGCGGAGACGATCGCGGACGGCGGCGCGCGCCAGGAGCTCGACGCCGCGCTGACCAAGCTCGCCGACTGGATGCGCAACCAGGCCGGCAATCCCCATGACGCGGGAACGGCACGTCCCTGACGCCGGCAGGCCCGATGCGGCCGCGCGGTCCTCGCGTCGTTCTTCTTCAGATCGGGGTTCCGAAAAAATCCTCTTCGGCGCCGCCCCAGGCCTTGTGCAACGCCAGCGCGTTGCGCCATCTCACGGCTTCGGCGTCGTCGGCATTGCGATGGCTGATCTTGCCGTCGGGATTGTCGGCGAGCAGGTAGGTCTTTCCGTTGCGGATGAAGCGAATGAGGTCCTTGCTGTCGGTCGGCCGCACCACGCAGCGCGGCGTCTCGTCGATCAGAATGGTGGTTGGCAGCATCCGCGGGCTCCTCCGTGGGGTCTTCGAGATCTAGAATCCGTCTGCCTTGCGGCCCCAGGGATGGCTGCCCGCAACCAGCGGCGCCGTGATGCCTGCCTTCTCGATGTCCGCGACGCTTTTGTAGTACGTACCCTCGTGCACCAACGTGCCGCCCTAGGTGGTGACCGCTACGTAGCGCGCCACTGGGTCGGTTTCGCAGAGATAGCCGCCGCCCGGATCGAGCGTCGAGCGCGTATTGCCGTCCCAATCGACAAAGAAACCCGGTGCTATCGGCATTTTCTATCCGTCCTCATCACCCGCAACCAGTTGCGCCAATCCATTTTTGATGATCGCAAGGCAGGCGAGATAGCGCTGGTATTCCGCCTTGCTTATCGCCATCATTTCGCGTGCGCCCGGCGGCACTGTTTGTGATGTCGCCATTTCGACGGCTTCGAACAGGACTTTTTCGAGCTGGTAGATTCGCTCGCTCGCCCGCTCGAGGTAGGGCAGCGGATTGGCGCGGATATTCGCCTCGTGCAGGGCGCTCAGCTTCAGCAGCGTTTGCAGGCGCCGTGCCGTCCCGCGGTTCTCGGTATCGAAATTATGCTGGATGACGCTCATGGCTTTCTCTGCACACGGTGCGGCGCCCCACCTTGCGTGGCGTCCGCATCAATCCATCGGCGGCCCGAGATCGTCGGCCGCCTCCTTCTTTTTCTTTTTCTTGTCGACTTTCGCCTGGGCATAGGCGCCGGAATTCTTCAGCGCGATCGGAGCCTGCCCCTCGACATATTGCGAAATCCAGAACGTGGTTCGCTCCAGCGCCTTTTGCGCGGCCTCTTCCTGATAGCTGTCGCGCTGGTCGCAGTTGAAGCCGTGCGAGGCGCCGGGATAGGAGAATACGCTGACGTCCGGCCTGAAGGCACGAAACTGGCTCATCGCCTCCAGCGGAATCAGCGCGTCGTTCTCCCCGAAATGCAGCAAGGTCGGCACCTTCCGCTTGGCGCCATAATCGTCGACGATTCCGCCGCCGTAATAGCCGACGGCGCAGGCGAGACCGTTGACATGGTTGCCGGCGGCGTAAGCCAGATAGCCGCCCCAGCAATAGCCGACGATGGCGACCTTGCCTGCGCTTTTGACGGCGTCGACCGCCGCCTGGATCTCGGCGAAGGCGCGCTCCTTGCCGACTTGCTGCATCAGGGCGATGCCTTCTGCCACGCCGGCATCGTCGTAGCCGAGCTCGACGCCTGGCTTGATTGAATCGAACAGCGACGGCGCGATCGCGACGTAACCCCTTGCGGCGAAGGCGTCGGTGATCTGCCGGATGTGCGGATTGACGCCAAATACTTCCTGAAGAACGACGACCGCCCCCTTGGGCGAATCAGGGGGGTCGGCGCGATAGGCCGAGAACGTATGTCCATCGCCGGCTGTCAGCTCAATCATCGCGTCCTCGAATCCAAACTACCGGCAGCTACGGATTGTCCTGCCGTCTCCGTCGACGGACACTTATCGTTTCCGTCAACGTTCACTCATGCAGATAGAGTGCCAGTTGAAAAAACGGCGCCAGCCGTTGCGCTAACCGGTCGCAGCAGCGTTTTTCGGCGGATACGGGGCGAAGCGGCATGAAATTGTTTTGAAGCCGACAACCGGGCTACAGCAGGCCGAGCTCGAGCTGAACGTCTTCCGACATTTTCGATTTGTCCCAGGGCGGATCAAACACCAGGTTGACCTTTACGCTCTCAATACCGTCGACATCGCTCACGGCCGTCCGCACCCAGTTCATCATCTCGCCGGCCACCGGACAGCCCGGCGCGGTCAGCGTCATGTCGATCTCGACGGCTCCCTGATGATCGGGCGCGATGCGATAGATCAGCCCAAGATCGTAGATGTTCACCGGGATTTCGGGATCGTGCACGGTGCGCAACGCCGCGATCAGGGCCTCGATCAGGTCGTTCGCGCCGCCGGCGAACGGCGCCTGCGCGTCCGCAATCGCCGGGACCGCAATCGTGCGGTCATCGAGATATTTCATGTCCTGCCGCCTCCGCGATGGGATGTGCCCCATGGAAGCATGTGCAAGCCCAATGCCATCGGGGTGACGCTCAGCCGAGCCCCTCGGCGAGTGCCGCGACCACAGGCCATCCGACGGCGCCCGCGGGATCCAGTTGTTTCAGCGTGTCGAGCATCTCGCCGGCCTGTCGCGGGTTGTCTTGCCGCAGATGGATGAAGGCAAGCGCCTTCAGCGTGTAGAGCGCGAAGCGGCCGGGGCCGTCGGGCAACACGGTCTGCGGCCGCCATTGCCGCCAGTCGAGCGGCCATCCCGCCTGGCTGGCTGCCTCCTTCAGGCCGTTCTCGGCGGCGTTCTGCGCCAGGTCGAGATGGCCCTGATAGGTGTGGATCTTGTACAGGCAGAAATAAATCGGCAGCGCCTTCGGCGCGGCGGCAAGCGCTTGCCGGAACAGACTGTCCGCGCGCGACCGGTCATGCCGATAGGCAACAACGCCTTGCTGCAGCAGCGAGTCGATGGCCTCGGGCAGCTCTCCGAAATTGATGGAGTCCGCTTCCTTGAACAATTCGATCATGCGCAGCCTTGAGGATACTGAACGCGAGCGTCCTGCTCACTTCACCAGATGAAGCGGGTGCGTGGCCGTTGCAGAAGCCATTGGCATGTGCCGTGAAATCGCTTCGGCCACCGCAGTCGCGATCAGCCGTCCGCGATCGTCGGTCCCGGTCCAGTTAGCGCGCCGGCCGCGGGAGTCGATCTCGAGCAGCTTCGCGCCGGCGGGCGCTTCCGTCCCGTCACGGACGATTCCGCGCAGGATTCCGTCGAAAGGCGCGCGCACCGGCATATTTCCCAAATGACCGACGACGAAATCCTTGAACACCCGCGTGCCGATCTCGATCGCGGTATTCCATCGCCCGGTGAAATCCGCGCGCACGAAGCGCTCGCCGGCATGGCCGCCGAGCCGCTGCGATACCCCGTCGGGCCGATCGGTGCAGCCTTCATGAATGATGCGCCCTGCCTTTGCCGGCCGGGTTTCGATCGCGATGTCGCAATTGACGCCGCTGGCAAAGCCGGGACCGAGTCCGATCGCCAAACGGCCGAGCCGGCGCAAATCGGGGGTCGCGAGATATTTCTGCATCCTGGCGTCGATGAGAATGTCGATGGCCTGAATCACGATCAGGTCGAGAAGTCCGAGCTCCGTGACGGTGACCCAGGATGTCTTCGCGAGGCTTGTGCGGATTTCGAGGCCTGTGTCGGCGCGTCGCGCGCCGATACCATCGACCGCGACGCCATCGTCGTACAGGGCGTCGTGGAAGGCCATCTTCCTTCGCATCACCGGAGGCAGCGGGTCGTGCGACAATACGGTCCGGTAATTGTTCCGGTGCAATTGCACGGCAACGGCAGAGGCGATTTCGTTGGTGCCGAGGATCACGGCAAATCGAAAGGGGAAGGCGGCCCGCATTTTCGCGCTGCTCCGGTATTAAGGTTCCGTCCGAGAAAGCAAGAGCCGGGCCGCTCGCGGAAAGCAAGAAATACCAACGAAATCAGACGTCGACGGCAGGTTGTCCGCGAACAAGTCGCATCCCCAACAGGCCGCGTCCGGCATGTCGGAAACCTGACAGCGGTTGGCGCGCCGTTTTGCGACAAATCCTGCAAATTCGATTGCGGTTCCGGCGTCTCGATGGCTGCGGCCCAGCCTCGAGGCCTAGGCCGATATTTTGCAAGTTGGTTTGGAGCTTGCATGGCAGCCTCAACCGACCTCTGGAGTGTCTCGCGATGGCAATGGACGGAATTGAAATCGAGCGTCTCATCAAGCAGTCCTTCCCGGATGCGCAGGTCGTCGTCGTCGATCTCAGGGGAGACGGCGACCATTACGGCGCGCGCGTCACCTCTGGGGCATTCGTGGGCAAAAGCCGGATCCAGCAGCACAAGATGGTCTACGACGCGCTGCAGGGCCAGATGGGCGGCGCGCTTCATGCGCTCGCGCTCGAAACAATGGTGCCGAAATGAATGGACCGGCTTTTGCACTGCCACCGACACATCAACTCGATTTCTGAGGACACAACATGACCAACCCGACGGCCGAGCGCATCAAGGGAATTGTCGCGAGCAGCGATGTGGTGCTTTTCATGAAGGGGGTGCCGGCGGCGCCGGAATGCGGCTTTTCCGCCAGCGTGGTGCAGATCTTGAACGGACTGAAGGTACCGTTCAAGGGTGTCAACGTGCTGGTCGATCCGCAGGTCCGCGAAGGCATCAAATCATTCTCGGACTGGCCGACGATTCCCCAGCTCTATGTCAAGGGCGAGTTCCTGGGCGGCGCCGACATCGTCCGCGCCATGTTTCAGGAGGGAGAACTCGCGGTGTTGTTGACCGACAAGGGAATCCTGAGCGCCGCGACGTGAGCGAGACCGCCGAGGACACCGAGTTCGAACTGCCGCAACTCTACAAGCATCATGTCTTTGCCTGTTACACGCAGCGTCCGCCCGGTCATCCGCGCGGGAGTTGCGGCGCGGCCGGCGCCCAACCGTTGTGGGACCGGATGGGCAAGGCGATCGAGACGCAACGGCTCGGCGATATCGGCTTCACCGCCTCGGGGTGCCTTGGTTTCTGCAACGCTGGTCCCTTGATGGTGGTCTATCCGGAAGGCGTCTGGTACCGGCCGAACACCGCGGAAGATATCGACGAAATCGTCGAATCCCAATTCAAGCATGGCAAGCGGGTGGACCGTCTGGTCGTGGTCCTGACGCGGCGTTGATCGCGCCGCCTGCCGCGGACGGTACCCGCGGGTTGAAATCGCCGTCCGGTCAGGGATTTGAAAGCGTTTCCGGGCTGGCCGGGCTCCGCCCGCAGCGCCCGGGACGTAGCAGCGCCAGGCACTCGATGGTGCCCGCGAGGTCAAGCGCCGAAAAACCGTCCAGCGTTTCCGCGGTGACGTCGGCTCCCTTTGCAAGCAATCGTTCGACGATGGCGGCCTTGCCCGACGAGGCTGCATACATCAGCGGTGTCGCGCCATTGTCGTTTCGATTGTCGATGTCGATCCCGGCTGCGACCAGCATGTCGATTATATCCAGATGGCTGCCGACGCAGGCCAGCCACAAGGCGTTGTTGCCGTCGGCATTCCGCGCATTCACCTCGGCACCTGCCATGATCAGCACGCGAACGATGCCGCGGTCTCCGCTGTGGGATGCCTTCATCAGCGGCGTCGTGGCGTTGGCGATGACGGCGTTGATCCCGGCGGCGGGAAACTGCTGCGCGGCCAGCCAATCCCGCAGCGAAGCGTCGAGCATCTGGCTTTCGCTCGCAGTCGGCATGGTGCGCCAGGCCTCATATCCGCCGTCGAGGCTATACACCTCCGAGAATCCGAAATCGGAAAAGGTCTGCGCATATTCGCGGCTGGCGTTGCCGTGATAGCAGTAGATCAGGATTGGCCGGGTTTTTGCGGTGGCGCCGATGACCGCGCCAAGGTTGGCCGACGAAATCGGTTGCGCGCCGTCAATGCACGATGTCGCAAAGGAGCCGGCGTCGCGGGCGTCAAGCACCAGCGGATCGTGGTGCGACAAAAGAGCTTCGGCGCTATGAATATTGATGCGCTGGAACGGCGTGCGCTGTTTCATGTCGGGGTTTCCTCAAGCGGCACTTGCCGGTCCGGATAGGCAGGCCAGGTCGAGATGCGATCGTCAGTCAAGGGACGCCCGACGGTGAAATGGTAGAGCGCCTGGAATTGGGTCGTGGCCAGTCCGAGTACTTCATGCAGGGCGTCATCGAAGTAGCAGCCGATGCCGGTGCCGCGCAGTCCGGCGGCTTCGGCGTCCAGATAGAGCGCGTGCCCGATCAGTCCCGCCTCCCAGTGCAACTGGCGATAGCGCCAGGGGTTGGCGCTGACGACGGGTTCGAATTCGCCGAGCATGCTGAGCGAGAAACAGCTGTCGCTGGCAATCGCCTGGTGGCAGTTCATGGTCCTCGCAATGATCCGGCAGTCGGTGCGCAACAGCCTGAAGAAGGGAAGATGCGCGGGCGGATTTTCCGAAGCTTGCCACTCGAAATCCCCGCGCAGTTGTTCGCGAAGCGCTTGGAAAGCCGCCGGATGGCGCGGCAACGCATAGACACCGGGGTCGAGCCCTTCGACGCGATGGACGAAGAAGATGGGATGGACGCGCGGCGCAAAATTCCAGACGTCCCAGGGCGCGTTCGGCCGGTCCAGCAGACCATCCAGCATGCGATAAAAGGTATCCGCACTCATCCTGTATTTGCTGTCGAAACGTTGCGCGCTGCGCCGGCCGAGAATAATTTCGGCGGCGCGAACTTCGTCCGTCGGGCGCCGCGGGGGATAGTTGGGGAATTCCGATGGCAATCCGGAGTCGCGCCCCTGTGTCGCCTGGCTTACTTGCTCGATCACGGGCCAGCGATACAAAGGATGTGGGTCGAGCAAATTCGCGCGGCCGGCCCATCGATTTCCATCGCCTTGCCGGGCGGACGTTGGACGACGCTCTGCTGCCGGGGTGGTGCCGGGGACGGTCTCGATCGCAATCAGAAGGTCCGCGTCTTCGCGCTCCGCGCCCGAAAAGTCGCCGCTGCGATCGATGCCCATCATCGCCGCAAGCTCGGCGCTGTCCACGTCGTCGACCAGCGCGACGCTCCATCCCAGCGCCCCTGCGGCGTAGCGCAGAGCACCGAGCGCGTGGCCGACGTCCAGTTGGCAATAGCGGAAGGCGCGCTCGCCATATTTCCAGGCCTCTCGCCAATGCACCGATGACAGACCGATCCAGAGCCGGGCGGGCGCTTCGGGCCGAATATCGCTCTCGCACCGCAGCTCGAGCGCGTGGTCGCGGCTCAGATAGTGATACACCCCATCACGGATGCCGGGCACATTGCGGGAGAAAACGTAGGCTTCCGTCGGATGCAGATTTCCGCTCGACGGATTGCAGCGCACCGCCCAGCGATCGGGCCCGTATTCCTTCCAGGCGGAGAGTCCCATGGAAAGCTGCAGCAGGCTGGCAATGGATTCGATGGTGAGTGCAACCGCGGCGACGCCGCCGGGTGTGCTCGCCTGGGCGAAGCTTGTGCCAAGCCGTCCGGCGCCGAGCTGAAGCTCGGTTCGCGCGCACCCCTTAAACTCCCGGAACGGATTGGGCTGCATGTCCCAATCGAGCGTCTCGGGACCGGCCGCATAGCGCTTGAGGCTGTGCTTGGAGCGCGCGTGATAGGCCAGGACAGTTTCGGCGAGGCTCAGGGCCGATACCGCTGCGGCGTTCATCGGGAAGACGATTTCTTGCAGCCGGGCTTCTGGTAAAATGTGATCGACGCCACGGCGGCTTTTCCGGTCAGAGGACGCTGAGCTGAACCAGCGGCGATGCGCCGCCCCGGCCGAGGATGGTGTCGACCTTCTTGCGGACGGCCTCCAGCGTCAGCGGCTTGACCATCGCGCCATGGGCTCCGGCCTTCAGGCCCTCGATCGCGACCGCCTCGTCGGATTTGGCGCAGACGATGAGAACGCGGACCCCGGGAAACTTTGCCGTCAGCTCCCCGATCAGCGCGTTTCCCCTCTGCCTGAGGAAGGAAACGCCGAGCAAGACGACATGCGGCTGCAGCCAGCCGACGCCCTTCTCATAGGCCTCTTCGGGGCTGGTCAATTCGTGGGTCTCGATTTCGTCATGCAGCATGAACTGCAGCGCGGCGCGGGTGATTTCATCCTCGTCGATGACGAATACGCGGCGCTGGTCGACAGCTTTCGATGTTTCGACGCCAATCTGCATTTCAGCCTCCGTGAGCTTGCAAGCGTGCCGGGTCGTAGGTCCCACAGCGCTACTAGCAAATTCCATTCCGGGCGAGCCGAACGAAGGATTCTGCGCAGGATAGCGTAGCGCGCGCGGTGAACGTGTCCGAAGTGCGCGATGGTCGAGCCATCCTTGTCTGATTTCGAACAGCGGCCAGACAGCGGAGCCGGAGCTGTCGCGTTCGACACATCGGGCGAAAATCGAAAAGTCTGTGTTTCAGAAGCTAAATCATCACCTTAGTGCGAATGGCACGCAGGTTGCTATTGAGTGGCTGGAACAAGGAGTGAGGGCTGAGTGCACGCAGACGCCTGACGAGCGATGCGCTCCTTCCCGTAACCCATGTGCCCGGTTCTGTAACAGAAACAGTCTCGCGCGAACGCAAGGGACTCATTGGCAATCGGTTCATGGAGAGCAAAATGGCTGCACTACGACAAATCGCATTTTACGGCAAAGGGGGCATCGGCAAGTCGACGACCTCGCAGAATACCCTGGCGGCGCTGGCCGAGATGGGTCACCGCATCCTGATCGTCGGCTGCGATCCCAAGGCAGATTCCACCCGCCTGATCCTGCACGCCAAGGCGCAGGACACCATCCTGAGCTTGGCGGCTGCCGCCGGCAGCGTCGAGGACCTCGAGATCGAAGAGGTCATGAAGGTCGGCTACCGCGACATCAAATGCGTGGAGTCCGGTGGACCGGAGCCCGGCGTCGGCTGCGCCGGCCGCGGCGTCATCACCTCGATCAACTTCCTCGAGGAAAACGGCGCCTATGAAGACATCGACTACGTCTCCTATGACGTGCTCGGCGACGTGGTTTGCGGCGGCTTCGCGATGCCGATCCGCGAGAACAAGGCGCAGGAAATCTACATCGTGATGTCCGGCGAGATGATGGCGATGTATGCCGCCAACAACATCTCCAAGGGCATTCTGAAGTACGCCAATTCCGGCGGCGTGC
>WNFC01002751.1_pt1 | contig 35212 bp, 42 predicted proteins | sample 5400541 | NCBI WGS metagenome assembly WNFC01 (sample SAMN13153342, study PRJNA577476) | soil metagenome | isolation source: 120 cm saprolite under Douglas fir tree site 2 hole 2 replicate 1 | place: USA:California | collected 2015-04-18
GCGGCGCTCAGCTTCCTGGCGGTGGCGGCGCTGACCATCCTGGTGATGCGGTCGATCCGCGACTCCGCCTGGGTGGTGTCGTCGCTCTGCCTCGGGGTGCTGTGGATGTTCGGCGCGCTCGGCGGGCTGGGCTTGCGGCTCAACTTCGTCAACTTCGCGGTGCTGCCGATCACCTTCGGGATCGGCGTCGACTACGCCGTGAACTTCTACCAGCGCTACCGCCAGTCCTCCGGCGTCCTGGAATCGCTCACGGCCTCGGGCGGCGCGGTCACGCTGTGCTCGGCGACGACCATCATCGGCTACGCCACCCTGGTCACGGCCGACAGCATGGCAATCCAGTCTTTCGGGCTCACCGCGGTGATCGGCGAGCTGACCTGCCTTTCGGCGGCCCTCTTCGCGCTGCCCGCGGTGCTCGCCTGGCGCGACCGGCGTCGCCCCTTGCGGGAGGCCCTGCCCCAGGAGGTGCCTCCGGTCGAGCCGCTGGTGCAGACCGACCGCCCCCGGCGGGAGGCACAGGGGCTATGAGATTGCTGTCGATGCGCGAGCGCATCGAGCAGCTGCGCCGCGCGCCCCGCTTCTTCTCGGTGGGCGTGCCCGTCCTCTGCACGGCGTACTTCGCTCTCGTCACCGCGCTGGGCGGCCCCGGCCCGGAGCACTTCATCGCCATCGGGCTCTTCCTGGGACTCTCGCTGTGGAGCGACGGCTCCCGCCGCCTGGCGCGCGTGGCGATGCCCTTCGTTCTGTACGGGCTGGTGTACGACTCGATGCGCTGGTACGAGGACGCCATCCGCTCGCCGGTCATCCACCTGCACGAGCCGTACAACTTCGACCTCAAGCTGTTCGGCATCCGCACCGCGGCCGGGACGCTCACGCCGAACGAATGGTTCCAGCTGCACACCAGCCGCGTGCTCGACTTCGTCTGCGGCCTGTCCTACACGCCCCCTGGTACGTCGCGGCCCACGGCTTCACTGCCGATCTGAGCGTGCGCGCCTCGGCAGCCGGCGCGGCGCGGTTCGACCAGCTGGTCGGCCTTGCCGTCATGGCGAGCTTCTACGGCAAGAGCGCGGACGTGTTCGGCGCGATCCCCAGCCTGCACGTCGTGTATCCGATGCTGGCGCTCCTCTACGGCTGGCGTCTGCCGCGCTTCCGCCTCTTCGCTGCCGTCTACCTCTTCCTCGTCTGCCTCAGCGCGGTCTACCTGAACCACCACTACATCCTGGACATCCTCATCGGCTTCCTGCTCGGCCTGGCCGTCATGGCCGCGTTCCGCCTGGCGTCCGGTCCGCTCGAGCAAGGAACGCAGGACCTCCAGGTCGAGCCCGACCGCGTCCCCGTCTAGGTCGAGGGGAGCTAGGTCCCGGAGGGAGCCCGTGCAGGCAGCCGGTCCCCCTCTGCGTGCCGCTTTGCATCGATCCCGACGGCCCGGGCGAGCGTGAGGCCGTCGCGCTCCAGCAGGCGGGCCAGCCCGTCCTGGATGTCGCGTGCAGTCGAAGGCCCTCGATAGATGAGCGCTGTGTACACTTGCAAGAGGCTGGCGCCCGCGCGGATGCGGCGGTAGGCGTCCTCGGCGGTGGCGATGCCGCCCACGCCGACGATCGGCGCACGGCCGCCCACGCGCAGGTAGAGGCGGGCGCAGGCGCGTTCGGCGGCCTCCCGCAGCGGCGGACCAGAGAGGCCGCCCGCCTCGGTCGCGCGCGGATGTCCCGCGACGCCCTCCCGGGAGAGGGTGGTGTTGGTCGCGATCAGCCCGTCGGCGCCGCCGGCGAGCGCCGCATCGGCGAGGGCGTCGAGGCGCTCGGGCGGCTCGTCCGGCGACACCTTCACCAGGAGCGGCACGCGGCGCCCGGTCGATCGGTGGATCTCGTCTCGCGCGCGGGCCACCGCCTCGACCAGCGCCCGCAACTCGCCCGCGGCCTGCAGCTCGCGCAACCCGGGCGTGTTCGGGCTGGAGACGTTGATCGCCGCGTAGTCCGCGTGCGGAGCCAGCTCCCGGAAGGCGGCCACGTAATCTTCGGCCGCGCGCTCGTTCGGCGTGTCCTTGTTGCGGCCGACGTTCACGCCGACGGGGCCGGGCTGGCGCGGGAGGCTCGAGAGCCGCCGCGCCACGCGCCGGGCGCCGGGGTTGTTGAAGCCCATGCGGTTGACGATCGCGCGGTGCTCCGGCAGCCGGAACAGCCGCGGCCGCGGATTGCCCGGCTGCGGTCGCGGCGTGACGGTCCCCACTTCGACGAAACCGAAGCCGAGCCGGAACCAGGCGGGGACCAGCACCTGGCCCTTGTCCATCCCCGCGGCGAGCCCGACCGGGTTGGGGAAACGAAGACCCCACAGGGTCTGCGCGAGCGCCTCCCGCGCGCGTGGCCGCCGGGCCGCGCGCGACCAGATCCACAGCAGGCCGCCCGCGAGCAAGTGCGCTGCCTCGGCGGGGAGGAGGAAGAGGATCGGGCGCAGCAGGCGGTACACGGCGGCGCACCATATCGCGGACCCAGTTGCCCGGCGCGCCTGCCCCGCGCACAATGGACCCTTTGGACGGACGGTCGAAAGACGCGCGCGAAGCGCCGGCACGAGCCGCCCCGCCGCAGGGCACGCAGGACCTCCTCTTCGAGGCCGCGCGCCGCCTGCGGCGCTGCGAGGCGGCGCTTGCCCGCGTCTTCGAGGAGCACGGATTCGCGGAGGTCATCCCGCCGTCCATCGAGTCGGCCGAGGTGTTCGGCGATAGCGCGGGAGGCGGCGCGGACGCGCTGCGCGCCGTCGATCGGCACGGCCACCTCCTCGCCCTGCGCGCCGACTTCACCGCGCAGGTCGCGCGCATCGCCGCCACGCGGCTGTCCGGGATGTCGCCGCTGCGCCTCTATTACCGAGGCAGCGTGGTCCGCGAGTCCGCGGCCGAATCGGGCGTCCCGCGCGAGCGCCTGCAGGCCGGCTGCGAGCTGGTCGGTGAAGCCGGACCGGAGGCGGATGCCGAGATGCTGGCCCTGGCGGCGGCCTCGCTGCTCGCGCTGGGCATCCCGCCGGGCGCCGCGCGCATCGCGGTCGGCACCGTCGGATACTTCTCCGCGTTGATCGCCGCCGCGGGCGCCTCGCCCAGGCTCGCGCGCGCACTGACCGATGCCATCGATCGCAAGGACCTGCCCGGCCTCACGCTGCTGTGCACGCGGGAGGTCCCGCCGGGAAAAGCGCGCGACGCGCTGCTCATGCTCGCCCAGCCTCCCCGGCCGCAGGCGGAAGCCACCGCCCTGCTCTCGCGCGCGCAGCAGCTGGCTCCGGGCGAGGCCGCATCCTCGGCGCTGCAGCGGCTGCTGGCCGCGCTCGATCGCTTGCAGGCGCGGAACCTGGGCGCGGAGCTGGAGGTGGACCTCGGCGAGGTCCGCGGCCTCGGCTACTACACCGGGCTCGTCTTCAACCTCTACGCCGCGGGCGCGCCCCGCGCGGTCGGCGGCGGCGGCCGCTACGACACGTTGCTGGGCCGCTTCGGGGATCCGCGTCCGGCGGTCGGCTTCTCCCTCGACCTCGACGCGCTCGTGCCGCTGGCGAGGCCCGCATGATCACCGTCGCCCTGCCCAAGGGGCGCACCCTGCAGGCGGCCCTGGAGCGGTTCGCGCGCGCGGGGCTCTCGCCGGAGGAGGACTTCGCGGCGACGCGCAAGCTGATCGTGCCGGCGCGCGGCGCACAGGCGCGGTTCCTGCTGCTCAAAGATCCCGACGTGCCGCTCTACGTCGAGCGCGGCGCCGCCGACCTGGGCGTGTGCGGTCTCGACCACGTGCTCGAGTCCGGTGCCGACCTCCTGGTGCCGCTCGACCTGGGATTCGGGACGTGCCGCCTGTGCCTGGCGGCGCCGAGGGACTCGGCGGTGGCCCGCGGTTGGCGCTCGGGGGAGAGCGGCGCCGAGATGGGGCGGTCGCTGCGCGTCGCGACCAAGTACCCGCGTCTCACCGCCCGGGCGTTCGCGCGCCGGGGCGTGCCCGTCGACCTGGTGCGGCTGTCCGGGTCCGTCGAGCTGGCGGCGGTCGCCGATCTCGCCGACGCCATCGTCGACCTGGTGGAGACCGGCCGGACCCTCGAGGAGAACGGGCTGTTGGTCGTCGAGGAGCTGCTGCAGGTCAGCGCGCGGCTGGTCGTGAACCGCGCCTCGTACCGCCTCAAGCTGGAGGAGCTGCTGCCGGTGCTGGAGCGGGTGGGAGGCCCTACGTGATCCGCCTGCTGGACCTCGCCGATCCGGCCCAGCGCGCCCAGGCCGCGGGGCTGCGCGCCGCCGCGGCGACGCCGCCCGAGGTCGCGCCCGCGGTCTCTCGCATCATCGCGGAGGTGCGGGCGCGCGGCGACGCCGCCGTGCGCGAGCTGACGCGGCGTTTCGACGGCCCCGACCTGGCCGACCCCTTCTTGCCCGGATCCGAATGGGACGCGCTGGCCTCTCGCTGCCCGGAGCCGGTCCGCGCCGCCCTGGAGAAGGCTGCCCAGCGGGTACGCGCGTTCCACGCCCCGCAGGTGCCGGAAAGCTACCAGCAGCGCCTCCCGGACGGCGGGCTGCTGCGGTGCCTGGTGGTCCCTCTCGCTCGCGCGGCCTGCTACGTCCCGGGCGGGCGCGCGGCCTACCCCTCCACGGTGATCATGACCGCGGCGGTGGCGCGGCTCGCCGGGGTGCCGGACGTCGTCGTCGCCACCCCTCCGCGGCCCGACGGCAGCATCGTGCCCGAGGTCGCCGCCGCCGCGCGCATCGCCGGCGCCACGCGCATCCTGCGGGCCGGCGGGGCCCAGGCGATCGCCGCGCTCGCCCTCGGGACAGGCGCGATCCCGCGCTGCGACGTGATCGTCGGGCCCGGGAACGCCTACGTCACCGAGGCCAAGCGGCAACTCGTAGGCGAGGTGCGGATCGATTCGCTCGCCGGGCCCACCGAGGTGGTCATCGTCGCCGACGCGTCGGCCGACGCGCGCCTGGTCGCGGCCGACCTGATCGCACAGGCGGAGCACGACCCTCTGGCGCTGGCCCTGCTGGTCACTCCGGACCGGACGCTGGCGCAAGCCGTGCTGGCGGCGCTCGAGGCGGAGCTGCGCGACTGGCCGAATCGCATCGCGGTCGAGTCGCTGCGCGCGCGGGGGGCGGCGGTGGTGGCGCGCTCCCTGGACGAGGCGCTCGCCTTCGCCGACGAGCTGGCGCCGGAGCACCTCGAGCTCCTGGTGCGCGAGCCGGCCGCGGCGCTGCCGCGGGTCAGCCGGGCGGCCGCCGTGTTCGTGGGACCGCACGCGCCGGTGCCGGTGGGCGACTACCTGGCGGGCCCCAACCACACGCTTCCGACCTCCGGGACGGCGCGGTTCGCCTCGCCGCTGTGCGCTTCCGACTTCGTCCGGCGGCAGAACGTGATCGAGTACGGCGCGCGCCAGCTCGCCGCGGACGCCGCCGACGTCCGCGCGCTCGCCGAAGCGGAGGGGCTGCACGCGCACGGGCGCGCGATCGAGGTGCGCAAGTGAAGCCGCCGGAGAGCTTCGTGCGGCGCACCGTGCGTCCGCTGGCCGCCTACGGCCCGCCCCGCGATCCCGCCGCGGTGCCGTTGCACTTGAACGAGAGCCCCAGCGACCTCCCGCAGGACCTCAAGGCGGAGCTGGCCGAGCGCATCGCGCGATCCGACTGGAGCAAGTACCCGATCGTCGACGGGGCGCGCCTGGCCGAGGACCTGGCGCGCGCCTACGGGGTGGATCCGGCCGGCGTGCTGGTGGGGAACGGATCCAACGAGCTCTTGCAGCTCACGCTCGTCGCCTGCCTCGAGCCGGGCGACGCGGTGGTGGTCGCCGCGCCCTCGTTCTCGCTTTACGCGCTGCAGGCGGCGGCGCTGGGCGCCCGCGTGATCGAAGTGCCGCTGCGCGCCGGAGGAGGCGCCTTCCGCTTTCCGGTCGACGAGCTGATCCGCGCCGCGCGCGAGGCCTCCGCGAAGCTGGTGCTGCTCGGCTCCCCCAACAACCCGACCGGGACGACGCTCGCCGCTCCCGATGCCGCGCGGCTCGCCCAGGAGGCGCCGGGCCTCACCGGCATCGACGAGGCGTACCGGGACTTCTGCGGGCAGGACCAGCTTCGCTGCGCTGCGGGGCGCTCCTCGGCGCGCCTTCGCTCTGCGCCGAGCTTCATAAGATTCAGCTCCCCTACAACCTGAGCGCCGTCACCTGCCTGGTGGCGCGGGCGCTGATCGCCCGGCCCGAGTTGGTCCGCGCGCGCACGCAGCTGGTGGCGGACGAGCGGGAGCGCGTCGCCGCCGGCCTGCGCTCCGCCGGGTGCACGGTGCACGCATCAGGCGCGAACTTCCTGCTCTTCGAGCAAGATCGCAGGCCGGCGAACGACCTGCACAAGGCGCTGTTCGCGCGCGGCGTGCTGATCCGAAACGTCTCCTCCGCGCGCGACCTGTCGCGCGCGCTGCGCGTCAGCATCGGCGCGCCGGCGGCGAACGACGCCTTCCTCGCCGCGCTGAGGGCCGAGCTGTGAGCTGGGCGCGCGTGCAGGCGGTGATCTTCGACGTGGACGGCGTGCTGCTCGACGCGCGCGCCAGCTACCACGCGGTCGCCGAGGACGCCGCGCGGCGCGCGGTCGCGGAGGTGCTCGGCGAGCCGTGCACCGCGCCTTTCGACCGCGAGCGCGAGGTCGCGCAGTTCAAAGCGGCTGGCCGCTTCAACGACGACTGGGAGATGGCGCGCGGCATCGCGCTGCTCCTGCACCTGCGGCAGCGCGGCGCCGCGCCCGAGCTGCAGCGCTTCCTCCAGGCCGCGCACGGCGGCGGCGTGGCCGGGCTCGCGAACGCCCTGCCGATCATCGCCGCCATGTATCCCCAGGAAAGGATCTCGCGGCTGTGCGGCGCGCTCTACGGCGGCCGCTCCCATTGCCGCGAGCTGTTCGGCTTCGACGCCCAGGACGCGCTGCCCGGCGCGCCGGAGCGCGGCTTGTGGGAGCGGGAGCGGCTGCTCGCGGACCCCGCCCTGCTGAAGCGCGTCGCCGATCGCTTCGCCGTCGCGCTCTACACCGGACGCAACCCCGGAGAGGCCGCCCTCGCCTTGGTGCGCTGCGAGCTGCACGTCCCGCAGCGGCTCTGCTGGGTGTCGGACGGCCGGCCGCGAAAGCCGGACCCGGAGGGGCTGATCTGGCTCTGCGGCGAGCTCCTGCGCCCCGGCGGCGAGGCCCTCTTCGTCGGCGATACGGCGGACGACCGCGGCGCGGCCGAGGCGGCGCGAGCGCGCGGCGCGCCCCTGGTCTACGCTCACGTGGCGGGACCGGGCGACACCACGCGCGCGCTCGACCGGCTGCTCGCGGAGACAGGAGCGTAGACGATGCCTCGGACCGGCTCCGTGCAGCGCAAGACGAAGGAGACCGACCTGCGCGTCACCGTCGACCTGGACGGCAACGGCGACGCCAAGGTGGACACCGGCATCCCGTTCTTCGACCACATGCTGGAGACGGTCGCCAAGCACGGCGCGCTGACGCTGGAGGTGAGCTGCAAGGGCGATCTGCACATCGACCAGCACCACACCGTCGAGGACACCGGCATCGCTTTGGGCAAGGCGCTGGACCAGGCGCTGGGCGACCGCAAGGGCATCGCCCGCGCGGGGTGCTTCTACTTCCCCCTCGACGAGGCGCTGGCGCGCAGCGTGGTCGACCTGTCAGGCCGCGCCTTCCTGCACTGGAACGTGCCGCTCGATCAGGGCCCCCGCAGCGCCATGGACCTGTCGGTGCTGGAGGGTTTCTTCAAGGCGGTCGCGGACGGCGTGCGCGCCAACGTCCACGTCGACCTCCTGACCGGGCGCGACTTCCACCACGGCGCCGAGGCGGTGTTCAAGTCGTTCGCGCGGGCGCTGCGGCAGGCGTGCGCGCTCGACGAGCGCGCGGGCGGCGTGCCCAGCACCAAAGGAGTGCTGTGAGCGCGCGGGTCACCGTCGTCGATCTCGGCCTCGGCAACCTGGGCAGCGTGCTGCAAGCGCTGGCGCGGGCGGGCGGCGAGCCCCGGCTCTCCGCTGACCCGGCGGAGATCGGCCGGGGCGCGCGGATCGTGCTGCCCGGCGTCGCTGCGTTCGGGCTCGGGATGGAGCGCGCGCGGCGGCTGGGGCTGCGCGGCGCGCTGGACGAGGCGCTGCGGCGCGGCGCTCCCGTCCTGGGCATCTGCCTCGGCATGCAGATCCTCTTCGACGAAGGCGAGGAGGACGGGCTGCGCAAGGGCCTGGGGCTCCTCCCGGGCCGCGTGACCCGCCTCCCGCCGGGCGTCCAGGTCCCGCACATCGGCTGGCAGCGGCTACAGACGACGGCCGCGTCGCCGCTCCTCGCCGATGCGGTTGCGCCCTGGGCCTACTTCGCGAATTCGTATCGTTGCGAGGCGGCGGAGGAGGTCACGCAGGCGGTGGCGGACCACTCGGGGGTGCACATCGCGGCGGTGGTCGGGCGCGCCAACGTGCACGGAGTGCAGTTCCACCCCGAGAAAAGCGCGCGTGACGGCGAGGCGATGCTCGCGCGGTTCTTGCGGCTGCCGGAAGCGGCGCCGTGACACCCGTCCTGTACCCCGCCGTCGACCTGCTCGGCGGGAAGGCGGTGCGCCTGCACCAGGGAGACCGGCGCAGCGCCAGGGTCTACTCGGACGACCCGCCGGCCCGTGCGCGCGCGTTCGTGGCGCAGGGCGCCCTTTCGCTGCACGTCGTGGACCTCGACGCGGCGTTCGGCGAGGCGCGGCAGACGGCCGCCGTCGAGGCCATCGTCGCGGCGGTCGCGCCGGTGCCGGTGCAGGTCGGCGGCGGTATCCGGCGTCTCGAGGACATCGAGGCCACCCTGCGGGCCGGCGCCGCGCGCGCCATCCTGGGCACCGCGGCCGTGGAGCGTCCGCGGTTCGCGGGCGATGCGTCGCGCCGATTCGGCGCGTCCCACATCGCCTGTGGAATCGACGTCAAGGACGGCAAGGCGGCGACGCGCGGATGGACGGAGGCCAGCGGCCCCTCCGCGCGCGATCTGGCGGCTCGCCTGGCGGAGGAGGGGATCGAGTGGCTGGTCGTCACCGCGGTCGCCCGCGACGGCACGCTGGAGGGATTCGACCTGCCGCTCCTGCGCGAGGTGGCCGCCGCCGCCCCGCGCGCGAGCCTCATCGCGAGCGGCGGCGCGGGCTCGCTCGCCCACCTCGAGGCGCTCGCCGCGGCCGGACTGCCTCGGCTGGCCGGGGCCATCGCCGGGACCGCCCTGTACGAGGAAAGGTTCTCCGTTCGCGAGGGCCAGGCCGCGCTCCAGCGGGGTTGAGTGAATGCTGACGCGGCGGATCATCCCCTGCCTCGACGTGAAGGACGGCCGCGTGGTGAAGGGCGTCCGCTTCGAGGAGCTGCGCGATGCCGGCGATCCGGTCGAGCAGGCGCGCGCCTACGGGCGGGCCGGCGCCGACGAGCTGTGCTTCCTGGATATCAGCGCCTCGCTCGAGGCGCGAGGGACTCTCGTCGCCCTGGTGGAGCGGGTCGCGCGCGAGCTGTCGATCCCCTTCGCGGTGGGTGGCGGGGTGCGGACGGTGGAGGACGCGGAGGCGCTGCTGCGCGCCGGCGCGGACAAGGTGTCGATGAACACGGCGGCGCTCGCCGACCCGGGCCTCTTGACCGCCGTCGCCCGGCTCACCGGCAGCCAGAGCGCGCTGCTCGCGATCGACGCGAAGCGCCTGCCGGGCCCGCGCCCTGCCTGGGAAGTCCATTCGCACGGCGGCACGCGGCCCACCGGCCGGGACGCGGTCGCCTGGGCGCGCGAGGCGGTCGATCGCGGCGCGGGCGAGATCCTGCTCACCTCGATCGACCGCGACGGCACCGGCGCCGGGTTCGAGCTGGAGCTGACGCGAGCGATCGCAGCCGCGGTCCCGGTGCCGGTGATCGCGAGCGGCGGAGCGGGCGGGCCGGCACACTTCGCCGAGGCGTTCGCCGCGGGCGCCTCGGCCGCGCTCGCCGCGAGCGTGTTCCATTTCGGAAGCTTTTCCGTCGGGCGAGTGAAGGAGGAGTGCGCGCGGCGCGGCTTCCCCATGCGCTGGCCGCTGGAGGACCAGCCGCCGCCGTAATCGGCGGCGCTGCGCTTTTCATGCCGCGGACATTGTGACATGCACCGTAAGATGGTCCGTCCCGAGGAGCTGAAGTACGACGAGCGCGGCCTGGTCCCCTGCATCGTGCAGGACGCCGCGACGGGCGAGGTCCTGACGCTCGCCTGGCAGTCTCGCGAGGCGCTGGAGCGCACGCTGCGGTCGGGCCAGGCGACCTTCTGGAGCCGCAGCCGGGGCGAGATCTGGGTCAAGGGAGCCACCAGCGGCAACACGCAGGCCGTCCGGGCGCTGCGCACGGATTGCGATCACGACGCGGTGCTCCTCCGCGTCGCGCCCGCGGGGCCCGCCTGCCACACGGGCGCGCAGTCCTGCTTCTTCGAGGCCGTCGAGGGCGCTCCGGACGCGCCCGGAGCCCCGGGAGAGACGCTGGCCCGCCTGGAGCAGGTGCTGCGCGACCGGCGGTCGGATGCGCCCGCCGGCTCGTACACGGCGAAGCTCTACGCGGACGAGAACCTGCGGCACAAGAAGATCGGCGAGGAGGCGACCGAGCTGGTGATGGCCTCGCTGCGCGGCGACAGGCAGGCGGTCGCCGACGAGGCCGCGGACGTGCTGTACCACGTGCTGGTACTGCTCCGGACGCACGACCTCGGTCTCGAGCAGGTTGCGGAGAAGCTGCGCGCGCGCGAAGGGCGCAACCCGCGCTGATCCGCGGCATCCTCCGGATTCATGACCACGCACCTGTTCACCCCTCTGCGGCTGCGCGACGTGACGCTCCGCAACCGCGTCGGCGTCTCTCCCATGTGCCAGTACAGCTCGCCGGGCGGGCTCGCCACCGACTGGCACCTCGTGCACCTCGGCTCGCGCGCGGTGGGCGGCGCGGGGGTCGTGTTCGTCGAGGCGACCGCCGTCGAGCCGCGCGGGCGCATCTCACCCGAGGACATGGGCCTGTGGAGCGACGCCCATGCCGAGCCCCTGGCGCGCATCGCGCGATTCGTCGAGGCGCAGGGCGCCGTGCCGGGGATCCAGCTCGCGCACGCGGGCCGCAAAGGCAGCACCGCGGCGCCCTGGCGCGGCGGCGGACCGGTCCCCGACCGCGAGGGCGGCTGGCCCGTGGTCGGGCCCAGCCCCATTCCGTTCAGCGAGGGCTGGCGCATCCCCGAGCCACTGGACGCCGCCGGCATCGCGTCCATCACCCGCAACTTCCGCACCGCGGCGGCGCGCGCCCGCGAAGCCGGGTTCCGGTTCCTCGAGCTGCACGCGGCGCACGGGTACCTGCTGCACAGCTTCTACTCGCCAATTTCAAACCGGCGCACCGACGCGTACGGCGGCCGATTCGAGAACCGGGTGCGGTTCACGCTCGAGGTGAGCGAGGCGCTGCGCCGCGAGTGGCCCGACCACTTGCCCATGTCGGTCCGGCTCTCCTGCACCGACTGGGTGGAGGGCGGGTGGACCCTGGAGGAGAGCGTCCGGCTCGCCTCGCTCCTGCGCGAGCGCGGCGTGGACCTCGTCGACTGCAGCTCGGGAGGGAACGTCCCGAACGCGCGCATCCCCATCGGTCCCGGCTACCAGGTGCCCTTCGCCGAGGCGGTGCGCCGCGGAGCGGGGATCGCCACCGCCGCCGTCGGCCTGATCATCGATCCGCCGCAGGCGGACCAGATCGTCCGCGAGGGCCGCGCGGACCTGGTGCTGCTCGCCCGCGCCGAGCTGCGCGACCCGTACTGGCCCCTGCACGCGGCGCGCTCGCTCGGGCACGCCGACGCGGTGCCGGTCCCGCCCCAGTACCAGCGCGGCTTCCCCCACCACCTGTTCAACTGAAGCGCCCTACCTGACCGTGGTCGAGGGCGAAAAGCGAACGCGGAGGCGCGGAGACGCGGAGATTTCGTTGGAAAAGATCCTCCGCGCCTCCGCGCTCCGCGTTGATCCTTGGGTCCGACCATAGACCGTCACGGCTAGCGCTTGCGGAGCTCCTTCACCATGACGATCGCGTCCTCGCCTTCGTCGACGTAGTAGTTCGGCCTCACGCCGACGGCGCGGTAGTCGAACGCGCGGTACAGCTCGAGCGCGGCGGTGTTCGAGCGGCGCACTTCGAGCGTCATCAGGGTCGCGCCGGCCTGGACGGCGCGCTTCTCCGTCTCTCCCATGAGGACGCGCGCGATGCCGCGGCGGCGGTGCTCGGGCGAGACCGCCACGTTGAGGATGTGCACCTCGTCGTGGACCAGCCAGTAGATGAGGAAGCCCACGATGCGCTCGGTGGCGCGGCCGCCGGCCGCCGAGGTCAGCGGCTCGACGCAGACCAGGATGGTGCTCCAGTCGTGCTCCAGCTCGCGGCGGAAGAGCTCGGTCGACCAGGGATGGCGGAAGGCGGCCCGCTCGATGACCATGACCTCGTCGAGGTCGTCGGGCCGCATGCGCCGCAGCTCGAACTTGGGGCGCAGCCGGACCGCCATCAGCGCCTCCCCGCCGCGACCGAGCGCGTCCCGTCGTCGAGCGGATCGACGATGCGCACGCTCGCCTTGCGCCGCAGCTCGCCGAGCAGCTCCGTGAGAAGGCGCTCGTACTTCTCCTTGGAGAGCCTCTGCCGCAGGGCCTCGCGATCGCCCTGCCCGCCCTGCGCCTTCCACGCCTCCTCCAGCTCGCTCTCGCGCAGCTGCGCGGCGAGCTTGAGGCGGTTGTCGAGGTAGCGCGCGACGCGCAGCTCGCGGGCGAGGATCGCGCCGATCTCCTCGTCGGTCAGCTCCACCTGGCGCGTGAACGACTCCCAGGCGGCGGCGGTGGGGAACCGCGCGCGCAGCCGCGCCAGCGCGGAATCGACCTCGGCGTGGTCGAGATCGAACAGCTTGAGCCGTTCCACCTCGGAGAGGACCACGCGCTCCTGGACGAGCCGCCGCAGCGAGGCGGCCAGGAGCGCCCGGTCCAGCTGCGCGGACGCCATCTGCGGCCCCCGCTGCTCGACCATGTGGATCCGGGTCTCCGCCGCCAGCTCCGAGAGCGTCACCGAGTGCGCGTCGACGACGGCGACGACCTCGTCGATCAGCTGGCGCTCCTGCGCAACTGCGCCGAGGGCGACCAGCGCGAGAAGCGGCAAGGCGCGCATGTTCCGATCGTAACGACCCGCTCACCGTCCGGTCAATTCGAGGGTGCGTTCGTTGACCACCCGGAGGGCTGTGGTTACGGTACGCCCTCCCGTGAAAGACCCCTACGCCACGCTCGGTGTCGCCCGGAACGCCAGCGCCGAGGAGATCAAGAAGGCCTACCGGAAGCTGGCCAAGAAGCTGCACCCGGACGTCAACCCGGGAGACAAGAAGGCCGAGGAGCGGTTCAAGGACGTCTCGGCCGCCTTCGAGGTGCTGGGCGATCCGAAGAAGCGCGCCCTGTACGACGAGTTCGGCGAGGTGGCCCTGCGCCCCGGCTTCGACGAGGAGAAAGCGCAGAAGTTCCGCGAGTACCAGCGCGCCGCGGCGGGGGCCGGGCGCGGGGGCGGTGGATTCGGCTTCGGCGGGTTCGAGGGATTCTCGGGCGGCGGCATGGACCCTTCGGACCTGGGCGACCTGGGGTCCATGTTCGGCGATCTCTTCACGCAACGCCGGCAAAGCCCCGCGCGCCGCCGCGCCAGCGAGCCGCTGGTCGGCGACGACGTCGAAGCCGCCATCGAGGTGGACCTGCGCGACGCCGTGCTGGGCGCCGACCGCGAAATCTCCCTCCAGCGTCCGGCGCGCTGCCCCGAGTGCAAGGGGAGCGGCGCGAAGCCTGGCAGCAAGCCGCACCGATGCCCGCAGTGCAACGGCAGCGGCGAGGTGAGGGTCGCCGGCGGGCTGATGCGCGCGACCTGCCCTCGCTGCCAGGGCTCGGGGGAGATCAAGGACCCCTGCCCGCGCTGCCAGGGCGAAGGGACGGTGCTCGAGGCGGCGCGGCTGCGCGTGAAGATCCCCCCGGGCGTGGAGACGGGCTCGCGGGTGCGCCTCGCCGGCCAGGGCTCGCCCGGGGAGCGCGGCGGCGAGAGCGGCGACCTGTACCTGCGCATCACGGTGCGCCCGCACCCGACCGTGCGGGTGGACGGGCGGGACCTCTCGCTCGACCTGCCCATCACCGCCGCCGAGGCGCTGCAGGGCGCCGAGGTGACCGCGCCCACCTTCGAGGGGCCGGTGAAGCTGAAGATCCCGCCCGGCTCGCAGAGCGGGCGCCGGCTGCGGCTGCGCGGCCGCGGGTTGCCGGCGCTGCGCGCCGGAGCGACGGGCGCGCCGCGCGGCGACCTCTACGTCGTGCTGCAGATCGTCCTTCCACCCGACTCGGCCGCGGCGCGCGCCGCCGCCGCCGAGCTCCAGAAGCTGTATCCGCCCGATGTGCGCCAGGACGTGAGGCTCTAGATGGGATTGTTCGACCTGTTGGGGCTCGGCGGCAGCAAGGACGAGCGTGAGGCGCGCTCGGTCAGGAAGCTGCAGAAGAAGGCGACCGAGAAATATGGTCCGAAGGAGAACCGCCAGGGCGCGATCGAGGAGCTGGGCGAGCTGCGCACCCCGCGCGCCATCGAGGCGCTCCTGATGCGCTACACCGTCCGCGTCGAGCCCGGCATCACCGACGACGAGGAGAAGCAGCGCGTCCTGGCGCTGGTGCAGCAGGCTGGCTCCAGCATCGCCGTGCCGGTCCTGAAGAGTTTCGTCCTCGGCCGCGACGAGATCTCCTGGCCCCTCAAGGCGCTGTCGGACCTCCTACCCGAGCCGGAGATGGTGGCGTTCCTGGTCGAGGCGCTGCGCAAGGCGGCCGGCGAGTACAGCCGGGTGCCGGAGAAAAAGGTCCTCCTGCTGCACGCGCTGGCGCAGCACCAGAGCCGCGACGCGGTGCCCGCCGCCCTCCCCTTCCTCGAGGACATGGACGACGAGGTGCAGATCGCCGCTGCGCAGGCGATGGCGGTCCAGAAGGACGAGCGAGCCCGCGAGCCGCTCATCCAGCAATTCCTCCGCGCCCACGAGGGCAGCAACGCCCGCGTCCGCGAGGCCCTCGCCGGCCTGCTGGCCGACACGCAGTTCGACGTGAAGGGCTACACCCCGAAGATGGAAGCCGCCCTGCCCCCTTCGTACAAGCTGGACTCGAAAGCGCGCGTGGTGCGCAAGGGCTAAGGGTGGCGGGTGAGGCGCTGGCGGACCGCTGCCGCCACCATCTCGATGGCGATCTCGTTGTTGCCGCCGTGCGGGATGATGATGTCCGCGTAGCGCTTCGAGGGCTCGACGAAGCCGTAGTGCATCGGCCGGACGGTGCGGAAGTACTGCTCGACCACGCCGTCGAAGTCGCGCCCGCGCTCCTTGATGTCGCGCGAGAGCCGGCGCAGCACGCGTACGTCGGCGTCCGAGTCGACGAACACCTTCACGTCGAGCAGCGCGCGCACCGGCTCGAGGGCCAGCACCAGGATCCCTTCCAGGAGGAGCACGTCGCCCGGGTTCACCCGCTGCGTCTCGCCGGTGCGCGAGTGCAGCGCGAACGAGTACACCGGCTTCTCCACCGGGCGGCCGGCCTTCAGCTCCTCGAGGTGCGCGACCAAGAGCTCGGTGTCGAAGGCGTCCGGATGGTCGAAGTTGAAGCCGCGGCGCTCCTCGAGCGGCATGTCCGACAGGTCGCGGTAGTACGCGTCCTGGTCGAGCAGCGCGATGGGATGTCCGGCCAGGCGCTCCACCAGCCGCCGGGCCACGGTGGTCTTCCCGCTGGCGGTCCCTCCGGCGATGCCGATGGTCAAGGCGCGCAAGGTGCCTACGACGCATCCCATATCGGCCGCGCGATGAAAAGCGCAGCGCCGCACGACCGGCCTTTCAACAGCACAGCGCTGCCCTGGAGGCGGCGACTGGGCTTGCGCGGGCCGATCCCCGTGGGCGAGGATGCGCGCATCGATGGCCACCGACTCTCCCGAGCTCTCCCGCATCGCTGCCGAGGCCCTGGACATCGCGAAGAGCGCCGGCCAGGCACCCACCACCGCGCACCTCCTGCTCGCCACCTTCACCGTGCCCGGCGCGGCGGACGTGCTCTTGCGCGAGCGCGGCTGCGACGAGGACCGCGTGCTCGACGAGCTGTCCCGCGCGCGCCCTCCCGAGGCGCCCGAGCTGTTCGCCCAGGCGCTCGAGCGCGCGCGCCAGCTCGCCGACGACTGCGCCAGCCCGAGCGCGGAGGGGCTGCACCTCCTGGTCGCCCTCGCGCGCCTGTCGCGCTCCGCCGCGGCCGGGCTGCTCGATCGGCTCGTGAACCTTCCTTCGCTGCGCACCACCGCCCTCGGGTACCTGACCGGCTCGGTCCCGCGGCGGCGGGTCACGCAGGAAGTGCGGGTGGGCACCACCGACCGGCGGGCGTACGCGCGGCCGGCCCCCGTCGTGCCACGCGCCGCATCGATCCCCCCGGCGCCACGGCAGACCTCGACCGCGACCCCGACCGCGACCCCGACTACCTCTGCACGCACGGCCGCAACCTCTCCGCGCTCGCTGCCCTGGGGCGCCTCGACCCGGCCCTGGGACGCGAGGCCGAGGTGGAGGAAGTCCTCGACATCCTCGGCAAGCGCCGGGCGAACAACCCGGTGCTGGTCGGCGAGCCCGGCGTGGGCAAGACCGCCATCGTGGAGGGGCTCGCGCAGCGGCTGGTCGATCTCCAGGCCGGGCGAGTCGTGGTGGAGCTGGACGTCTCGGGCCTGGTCGCCGGCACGCAGCTGCGCGGGTCGTTCAGCGAGCGGCTGCTGGGAATCAAGGAGGAGGTCCGCCGCTCCGAGGGGCGCGTGGTGGTGTTCATCGACGAGCTGCACATGCTCATCGGCGCCGGCTCGAGCGGCGAAGGCCCGCAGGACGCCGCCAACGAGCTGAAGGCGGCGCTGGCCCGCGGCGAGTTCCCCTGCGTGGGCGCGACCACCCACGACGAGTTCCGCCGGCACGTCCAGGGGGATCCCGCGCTCGAGCGAAGGTTCGTCCCGGTGCTGGTACGCGAGCCGACCGCGCGGGCGACGGTGCCCATCCTGCGCGGCGCCGCCGCCCGTTACGAGGAGCACCACGGCGTCCGCTTCCGGGCCGACGCGCTCGAGGCCGCCGCGCTCCTCACCGCCCGTTACGTGCGCGACCGCTGCCTGCCCGACAAGGCGTTCGCCGCCATCGACCTGGCCGGCTCGCGCGCGCGGCGCGAAGGGCGCACCGAGGTCCTGCGCGAGGACGTCGCGCGCGCGGTGGCGCGCATGGCCGGCCTGCCCGAGGAGCGGCTGCTGCAGCCCGACGGCGAGCGGTTCCTTTCCCTGGAGCGCAAGCTGCAGGAAAGCATCGTCGGTCACGGCCCGCAGCTCGCCGTCATCGCGCGCGCGGTGCGCCGCAACTACGCGGGCTTTTCCGCCCAGCGCCCCCTGGCCTCGTTCCTCTTCGTCGGCCCGAGCGGAGTGGGCAAGACCGAGACCGCGCGCGTGCTGGCGGAGGAGCTGTATCCGGCCACCGAGGGCGGCGCGCAGCCGGGCGCGCTGGTGCGCATCGACCTGTCCGAGTACTCCGAGCCGCACAGCGCGTCGCGGCTGGTGGGAGCGCCGCCCGGGTACGTCGGCTACGGCGAGGGCGGTCAGCTCACCGAGGCGGTGCGCCGGCGCCCGGCCTGCGTCGTGCTGCTCGACGAGGTGGAGAAGGCGCACCCCGGCGTGCTCCAGCTCCTCCTGCAGGTGCTCGACGAAGGGCAGCTCACCGACGGACGCGGCCGCCGGATCGATTTCAGCGGGGCGGTGGTGGTGCTGACCAGCAACGTCGGCGCGAGCGCGTTCGGCGGCGAGGCGCGCGCGGTCGGGTTCGGGGGCCCGGAGCGGTCCGCGGGGCACACGTCCGAGAGCGGCGCCGCGCGGGCCCTCGAGCAGGCGCGGGCGGCGTTTCCGCCCGAGCTGTGGGGCAGGCTCGACGAGCGCCTCGTCTTCGCTCCGCTCGGACGCGACGAGGTGGCCCGCATCGCCGGCCTGCTCCTCTCGGATTCCTCGCGGCGGCTCTGGGAAGAGCGGCAGATCGCGTTCCGCACCGGCCCCGGGCTGGTCGATCACCTCATCGCGCAGGGGGGGTGGCAGCTGGCCCTGGGAGCCCGCCCGATGCGGCAGACGATCCAGCGCCTGGTCGAATCCCCGCTTGCCGACGAGATCCTCGCCGGCCGGATCCACGCCGGCGAGCGCCTGCTCGCTTGCGCCGGACCCGCCGGCGTCGAGTTCCGGCGCGAGGGATGAAGGCCCTGCCGAAGGCGGCGGCCGTGCTAGGCGGCGGCGCCGTCGGCCAGGTGCTGGTCCCCGCTCTGGGCAGGGCCGGCATCCGCGTCGTCCTGGCCTGGAACCGCACCGAGCAGCCGGGCTGGGACCCCGATCTGGAGCGGCTGGGCGAGGCGGAGTTGGTGCTCCTCGCCGTGAGCGACGGAGCGGTCGAGGAGGTTTGCCGGCGAATCGCTCCCCTGCTCCGGCGCGGCCAGCTCGTCGCGCACTGCGCGGGCGCGCTGGGCCTTACGGCGCTCCGCTCCGCGGTCGACGCCGGCGCGCGCACCGGCTCGTTGCATCCGCTGCGGGCCATTCCGCGCGGCAGCCCGGCGGACGTCCTGCGCAATGCGTCCGCCGGGGTCGCCGGCTCGGACGCTGCCGCGCGCGAGACGCTGCAGCACCTCGCGCGCGCGCTGGGGATGTCGCCCATCCCGGTGAGCGACGGCTCCCGCGCCCTCTATCACGCGGCGGCGGTGCTGAGCGCGGGCGGGCAGGTGGCGCTGTTCTCCCGCGCCGTCCAGGCCTTCCAGGACGCGACCGGCGCGCCCGAGCCGATCGCGCGCGCGGCGCTCCTGCCGCTCGCGCGCGGCGCGCTCGAGGCGCTCGAAAACTGCGCTCCGTCCGAGGCGCTCACCGGGCCGGTCGCACGAGACGACGCCTCGACCGTCCGGGCGCATCGGGCGGCGCTCGACGGCGAAAGCCTGCCCCTCTACGACGAGCTGACCCGCGCGATGCTCGAGCTGCGGCCGTCGGGGGCCATCGAGGCGCTGCTCAGAACACCCCCGGAGGAAGCGCGTTCGGCGGAGGCCCCAGGCTCCCGATCATCGCTTCCACGTCCTCGGCCACCGCCGGAGGAGCGCCCATCGGCCAGCTCGCGATCACCAGCGCCACGTGCTCGCCCGCCCGCACCACCGCGACGCGGCCGCGCGCCTCGTCGGAAACGCTGAAGGTGAAGCCGTACGCCTCTCCGCCGCGCGCCGGCAGCCGGTTCACGTCCTCGACGTGGACGCCCTGCTCGGTCTGGAGGTGATCGGCGAGCAGCCGCGCGAGCTGCCGCAGCGAGCTGACTCCATCGGCGTTCTGGACGATCAGCTGGGCGCCGGTCTCGGGCGCCCGCGCCAGCAGCGGCAGGCGCTCGCCGTCCGGGCCGCGCGCGTCGCCCTTGAAGCTCCACCGGTCGCCATCGGGGCGCTCGATCGAGAAGGCGCCCGACTGCTCCGTCCACATGCGCGGCGCCTGGAGCCGGGGCGGCGGGCGCGGCGCGCGGCCCTGCTCGCGCGTCACGCGCGCCAGAGCGGCCGGGGAAGCGAGCGCGAGCCAGACGCCTGCGACGAGCAAGAAGACGCGCATGCCGGAACGGTCGCCATCGCTCGCGCGGCGCGCAATCGCGCCTCCGTTGCCGAGCCCGTTCATCGAGAGCTCGCGCCTTCGTTTGCCGAGCCTCCGTTCCACGAGAGCTCGATCCAGCTGAAAGTGATCTATTGGGGGGTCAAGGGGGGAGCGAGCTCCCCCCTTGTGGAGGCGCCGAAGGCGCCGGATCGAACACGGTCCCAACGCTGGCAGAGTGGTCAACCCAAGGAGCCGTTGGATCAATGCTGGGCCTGGCGCCGGAGCAGCTCGTTCTCCAGCGCGAGGCCCGCCTGCGCCGCGGCCAACTCGAGGATGTCCAGCTCCTCGATGGCGCGGTTGGAAGGCCCGTTGTCCGCGTACACCACGGCGATCACGCGCTGCCCGCCCATCACGGGGAACACGGCGCACTGCCCGGAGCGCGGCTTGCCGACCACGCGCGTGAACGTGTCGGGGAGGCCGGTCTCGTCGAAGGTGAGCGAGCGCACTGCGCCGTCGTCGAGCGCGCGGGTGAGCGCGTTCTTGCCCGAGAGCGGCAGCCGCAGGCCCCGCGTGAGCTGCGCGAGGGGCTGCCCGCTGGGGCTGTTGCCGAACGCGCCCAGGGCGGTGAGCGCTTCGCGCCGGACCAGGAACAACACCGCCCGCTCGACCGACTCGCTGATGATGTTCATCAGGCTGAGCGAGATGGTGGTCGAGATCAGCCCGCTGCGCAGGTCGCCGACGATGCGGCGCAGCTTGGCCAGGTTCGACTGCACGCGGTCGGCGCGGGAGGCCCCCCCGGTCAGGATGTCCTTGCGCGCCTGCACCAGGCTGCGAAAGCAGGAGGCGATGGTGGCCACCTCGCCGGGGATCGCCGCCACCACTCCCGCGGCGTACGTGGCCGCGACGGACACGCCCCCGTCCACCACCGCGATGATGATCGCGCGGGGCCGCGCGCGCCGCAGCTGCTCCACGGCGTCGAGCGCCACGCCGCCGTCGCGCAGGTCCACCAGCACGAAGGGCGGCGCCTCTCCGGGCGGCGGGCCGCCGGCGTCGCGCAGCGTGACCCGGGCGATGGTGGCTTCCTCGGCGGGGATCGCCTGCCCGAGCTTCTCCGCGAACTGCTTGTCCGCGGAGACCACCTGCAACCGCGGCTTGGGCTCCAGCTCGGCGACCGGGATCGCGCGCCCCGCGGACGGCACGATCGCCTGCGCGGGCGTGGCCGGCTCCAGCCCCACGGACGGAGTGTCCTCGGAGTTGATCCCCGGCGCCGCCGCCTCGCCGCCACGGTTCTTCTCGTCGAAGATCCGCAGCGCATCGAGCAGCACCGCCTGCGTGTCGAGCCGCAGGTGGCCGACGATGTCTCCGGGGAACACGGAGATGTCGTCGATGGGCTTCAGGTCGTCGAGCGCGAAGTGGAAGGTGCCGCTGGTCCAGGTGACCAGGTCGTAGACGGTGCGCTCGATCTGCTGCTGCACCGCCGTGTACATCGCCTCGGCCGAGAGCGCGCCCATGGTGACGAGGATCTGTCCCAGCGAGCGCCGCGGCGCCTCGCGCTCCTGGTCCCGCAACGCCTGGTCCAGCGTGTCCTGCGAGATGCTCCCGTTGTCCACCAGCAGGTCGCCCAGCCGCTTCGACCCGGGCCCCCAGGCGTTCACGATCCGGCCCTGGTGGAAGCCGATCTCCGCCGTCACCTCGCCGCGCGAGAGGGTGAGCGTGCCGGTGCGCCCGCCGAGGTGGATGAACTGCAGGGCGTCCGCGACCGAGACGTCCTCGAGGTTGCCGGAGAGGCTCATGGCCCAAGCCCCTCCGCGCGTCAGCCGCGCTTGACGAGCTGGATCAGGCTCTCCAGCGTCTTCAGCTTGCGGTCGGTCTGGTGGTACACGCGCGCGGCGAACAAGGCCGAGGCGGCGTGGGCCGCGAGCAGGTCGAGCAGCTCGCGGTCCTCGGGGCGCAGCATCGCCTTGTGCTCGAAGAGCTTGAGGATCACCAGCGAGCCCACCACCGCGCCCTGGACGGTGAGCGGCACCACGGCGACGGCCTCCGAGCCGTCGATGGGGCCCATGCGGAGCACCCCGTCGGTGAGCGTGGCGTCGACGGCGGGATCGCCGCCCGCGTACTTGCCGGCCGAGTAGAAGCCGCTGGTGTCCTGCGACAGCCCCTGGCCCAGCGCGATCTCGCACTGGGTGCCGTCCGCGTTCCAGAAGAGCAGCGCGAAGCGCTCGGCGCCGAGCAGGTTGGTGGCGATCTCGGCGATCGTCGACTGCACCTCCCCCGGGTCGAGCGTTGCGTGGAGCTGGTAGGTGGCGACGTACAGGTTCATCAGCCGGCCGGTCTGCTGCTCGTACTCGGCCAGCCTTCGGGACAGCTCGTCCCGGTCCTGCACCACGTCGTTGAGCCGGTCCTGCAGCTCGTTCACCGAGGTCGGCGCGGGCCTCCGGGCGGACAGCTCGAGCGAGTGGAGCAGCTCGCCGGCGCGCGCAAGGGTGGCCTGCAGCTCCGCCAGCGCGTCGGCGCGGCGCTGGGGCTGGTCCTCGGTTTGCTTGGGGACCCGGACGGTCACGCGGCGGGGCTCGTGAGGCGCTGGACGACCGCGATCAGCTCCTCGTTGCGGAACGGCTTCTTGACGTACGCGGCCGCGCCCGCGTCGAGGCCCCGCTGGGTCTGCTCCTCGCTCCCCTCGGTGGTGACCAGGACCACGGGGATGCGCTTGAAGCGCTTGTCGCCCTTCATCGCCTCCAGCAGCTCGAGGCCGTTCATGCGCGGCATGTTCATGTCGAGCAGCACCAGGTCGACGTCGTCGTTCTCGGCGAGGCGCTCCAGCGCCTCCTTCCCGTCGTAGGCGTGCACGAGCGGGTATTGCCGGAGCATCATCTCGAACATCCGATGAAGCAGCTTGGAATCGTCGACGATGAGGACTTTGCGCGGGGGCATGACGCGCCCGCCATCCTGTCGCTTGGTGCAGGTGCCGTCAAGGATTCCACTCTCGCGGAACTGCGTGGTTTTCGAGGGATTTCGCCCTCATCGACACACAGCCGCGCACACGCGCTCACGGCGATTTCCCGCACACCTCGGAGCGCCGCGCCACGCTCGCCGCATCGGCGTTCTGCGGCACCAGCGTGATGCTCTCGCCCACCGTGGCGCGCCAGGTCGCGTCATGGCCGTCCTCCTGGCCCTTCGCCTTGCGCCTGCCGCGCTTCTTCGCGGGCGGCGCGGGCCGGATGGCGACCGTGATCTCGGCCGCGTCGCCCTTGCGGCTCGCCACCTTCCACTCGCCCGCCGCGTACTCCTGGCCGTCCTTGGTCCGCAGCTCCTTCGCGTACTGCTGCGCGGACGCCTCGAAGCAGCGCTTCACCAGGCAGAGGAGCTGCGCGTCGCTGTTCGCTTCCAGCTTGCGGCATCCCGCGGGATCGATCTTTTGCAGCGCGGCTTCTGCCTCGGTTGCGCGTCGCAACTGCTCTTCCTTCTCCGCCGCGGCGACCCGTTCCGCGGCGGCCTTGACCGGTTCGTCCAGCTGGGCCAGCTCCGCGGCGTGCGCCTCCGCGTCGGGCGCCTTCCGGGCCGCCTCCAGCTCGTCCACGGCGCAGCGATCGTCCTTCTGCGCGAGGCAGACGCGCGCGAGCGTCTCGTGCGCTGCCTCGGAATCCGGCCGGAGCTGCACGGCCTTCTGGGCGGCATCCCGGGCGCGGGCGAGATCGCCGCCCGACTCGACCAGCGCCGTCGCCAGCCCCCGGAGCGCGCGGGCGTCGCCCGGCCTCTCCTTGAGGGCCTGGCCGAACTGCTTGAGCGCGCCCGGAGGGTCTCGCACCAGGAGCTGCGCCCATCCACGCTCGGCGGCCGTGGCCCATCCCGCCACGTGCAGCGTCGACTGCGCGACCTTCTCGTCCAGCGCCGCGCGCGATTCGGCGAGGTCCGCGCGCTGGCAAGAGGTCCCGTCGCAGGAGATGCGGCTGGTGCGGACCGAGTCGGTCTTCTGCGCCGGGTACTTCGCGTCGGTGGCCAGGCGCGTGGCGCAGCGGAAGAGCTGGCCACCGTCCTGCGCCTTCTGCGCCCGGACCCACGCCGCGGGCACGTCTCCCTGATCGGTGACGAGCTGGTCCACCTCGAAAGAGGCCCGCGGCGGCGGGGCGCCCGGGGTGCAGCGGGCGATCTCGGGCGCGGGCATCTCGTGGAGCACCGTGGGCCGGCGCTCCTTGGAGGCGCCGCCGCACGCGAGCGGCAGCGCGGCGGCCAGCAGCCATCGGGCGCGCTTCATGCGGTGGATCCCAGCGCATCGAGCGCCGAGGTCAGCTCGGAAAGGGTGTGTCCGTTGCCCTGGCGGCGTGCGACGTCCTGCCCGCGCTCGAACGCGCCGCGCGCTTCACCGGGGCGCCCCAGCGCCTGCAGCAGCATGCCTAGTTGCATGTACGCGGCGAGGTAGTCCGGCGCCTGCAGAAGGAGCGCCTCCAGCTCCGCTGCCGCGCCCTGCTGGTCGCCGCGTCCCTTCAGCTCCAGCGCGAGCGCGTAGCGCGGGAACGGCTCCCGCGGCGACGCCTCGATGAATCTCCTCAGCTGCTCGACCCGATCCATGGCCCAGCTGCTCCTACTCGACGCGCCCGGCGCACGCAAGCCGCGTTTCAGAGGTCGATCTGCTCCAGGTCGTCGCACACGCGGAGGTCTTTGCCCAGCGACCGCGCTTCCGCTTCGATCCGCGCGGCGCCCGCCCGGCTGTCGGGCCCCAGATGCCCCAGGGCGATGCGGCGGGCGCCGAGCGCGGGGAGCAGCGCGCGCAGATCGTCCCACGACAGGTGCCGGCGGCCTGCCTCGGCCGGGTAGTCGGGCGATGCACCGGAGGACGCGGACGGCGGCGTGCGCAGGTCGGTGCACTCGGCGCACAGCAGCGCGGCGCCGCGGGCGAGGTCCTGAAGTCCCGGATGCGGGCCGGTGTCGCCGGTGAACGCCAGCACGCCTGCCGGCCCGTGGAGGCGCAAGGACAGCGCCACGTGCGGCGGCCGCTGGTGCTGCGCGCGGAGCGCTTCGACCCTTCTGCCGCACACCTCCGCGGATTCTCCCGGGGCGAGTTCGCGCACGTCCAGCGCGAAGGGCAGTTCCTTCGCCGCGGCGTCCGCGTAGCACGCCGCCCACAGCGCCTGCAGCCGCTCCCGCGTACCCGGAGGTCCGGTCACCGCGAGCGGGTCCTGCCGGCGGGCGCGGTACACGGCGTCGACGAGGAGGAACGGCCACCCCGCGATGTGGTCCCCGTGCAGGTGGGTGAAATGGACGGCGCGCAGCTCCTGCGGATCGCGGCCGAGCCGGCGGAGCGCCAGCAGGGCGGTGGGCCCCAGATCCACGGCGCAGGGAGGCGCCCCGTCCTCGACCAGCCAGGCAGTGTTGCCGCGGCCCGCCGAGGAAAACGCGTCCGCGCTGCCCAGGGCGACGACGCGCCTCATCGCGGCGGGCCCGATCCGGGCACCGGCTCCTTGGTGAGCAGGTCGCCGAGGAGCGCGAGCGCGTTGTGCGTTCCCTGCCTCAGGTGCACCTCCCGCCTCAGCTTCTCCAGATTTGCCATCCCGCCGCGCAACGAGAAGTCGCTGATCAGCGCCTCGCCGCCGCGGTGGAAGCGGATGCGCACCATCGGCAGGTCTTTTCCGGCCAGCTCGGCGTGCGCGCGGACCAGGGCGGCGTCCTCGATCCACGCCAGCGGCCACGACAGGCGCCCCCCGCCCGCCTCGCGCTGCAGGAAGATCGCTTCGTCGGTGCACCACAGGTCGCCCACGCACGGGTCCGCCCAGCGCGGCGCGAGCACCGCGGTGCCGTCCGCGAAGCGCGTGCCGTGGTAGAGCGCCCGCGGCGCGTCCAGCAGGCGCTCGCGCGCAGGATCGACCGCGGGGAGAGGCGCGCCGAAGGCCGCGCGGTGGCGCTTCCGGAGGCGAAAGGCGCGCAGGACCACGAACACGGCAACCGCGGCGGCCAGGAAGGCCCCGACCCCGCCCAGGATGCGCAGCGCCGGCACCCTACTCCGGCGAGTCGCCGCCGGCCGCGTCCTCCAGCTCCTTCAGCTTCTCCTCGAGCGCGGCGTTCGCCTTGGCCAGGTCGCGGTTGCAGCCGACCAGGATCTCGCTGGGCGTCTTCCCGGGGACGCCCTTCTCCAGCTGGGGCAGGAGGGCGCGGTTCCCCTGCAGCAGCGCCTGGTCGACCTGCCCCGCGAAGGCGCCTGTGGCCTGCGAGAGCTTCTTCCAGTTGGAGATGAACCCGCCCGTGACCTGGCTGCGCGCCTCGATCAGCTCGTGCGCCTCGCCCACCTTCGCCTTCAGCTCGGGGTCGGCGATCTGCTCCGCGAAGCCGGCCAGGGTCTGCGCATTTTCGGTGTCCTTGCTGGCGAACTGCGCCACCTGGATGGCGAGCGTGTTGTATTTCTGGGCGAGTTCCCGGTAACCCCCCACGATCCGCCGCGCCTCGTCGCCGCGGGCCGGGTTCGACGGATTGATCCGCCCCTGCGAATTCAGCGTCTTCGCCACGTCCTGGACGACCACCACGCCGGCCGCGCACGGCTTCGACTTCTGGCCCTCGCGGGCGGCGCCGACGAATTTCGCGATGCTGGCGAGATCGCGCTTGTGCTGCGCGCGCTTCTTCAGGGTGAGGCCAGCGAAGATGCCGCCCGCGGCGAGAAGCAGCACGCCGCCGACGATGGCGGCGACCACCTTGGCTGAAAGGCCGCCCTCGGGCCGCTTCCTCCCGCCGACCACGTCGATGCGCACCGAGGTCTGGCCGAGGCGCAGCACGTCACCGTCGAACAGCTCGCCCTCCTCGATGCGCTCTCCATTCAGGTAGATGCCGTTGGCGGAGCCCAGATCGCGGACCTTGATCTCGCCGTTGATCTTGCTGATCTCGGCGTGGCGCCCGGACATGGACGAGTCCTTGACCGAGATGTCGCACTGATCGGAGCGGCCGATGGTCACGGCCAGCTGCCGCATCGGGTACGACTTCTCCACCCCGGACGGTCCCTTGACGATGAAGTTGGCGGAGACCCCGTCGAGGAGCGCGGGGTTGATCATCTCGGTCTTCGGCGTGGCTTCCTCGCCCATGGCTTCTCTTCTCGCTCGGAAAACCCGGCGTCTTGGAGGAGCGCCAAGCGTACGAGGGAGGGCTGGCTCGGTCAAGGAGCGGCGTGCTGGCTCGGGGTCGGCCTCGGCAGCGCAGCCTGGAAGAGCGGCTGACCGTGCATCTTCGCGTTCTCGTCGTCGTGCGAGACCAGCGCCATCTTCCCTTGATCCACGCCCGGCAGGTCCTTGCCCTCCGCGTATGCGTTGCCCTCGGTGTTCGGCTCGACCTTTCCGACCAGGATGGAATCGCCGGCGGCCGAGACGAACCAGAACTGGTAGAGCTTGCCCGCCGGCGCGGGCGCGAGACCGTACGCGTTGAGACGCATCCAGGATTTTCCGTCGGACTGCTCGCCCCAGGTCGCGGCGCCCCGGGCGGCGCTCGCCGCCTTGCCGCCCTTCCCGGCCCCGGCGGACTGCTGGATCACCGTGGTGCGGCCCGGGTCGCGCAGACGGTTGAGCTCGGCCTCGAGCTGGCCGACCCGTTGCTGCACCTGGGTCAGCTGCTGCTGGTGCTGCTGGAGGGCCTGCTGCGCCTGCGCCAGCTGCTCGCGCGCCTGGGTGGTTGCCAACGGTGGAGGTCGCCATGCCCACCAGGGTGGGCATCGACTGTCCACGAGACAACCCAGGTGACGGCTAGGCGTCCGGCGGGCGGCGGAGCGCCGGCACGACGCTGAACGCCAGGCCGAAATCGCGGTCCCGATTCTCGTCCGTGCCGCGGGCCTTCGAGGCCCTGGCCGCCGCCTCTGGGGCCAGCCCCGGGGCAGGTGGCCGGCGGGACGGCTTGCGGCGGGACGGACGGCGACTGGGAGGGTCGGCCTTTCTCGTCATGGGCTGCGTCTCCTACTGCAGATCGGTATGCACCGCAACCGGTACGGCGTCCGATGCACCGACAGCACCCTAGGTACACCTACACCCCTTCCGTCAACGACGCGGTGCGGCATTCCTGGCACGCGCGCCGGTGCGCGTCCACTGCCGCCGTGCTACTGGAGCGATCATGAAGAGGCCGAAGAAGGCGCTGTCCGTCGCGCCCGTCGACCTGACCGCGCGGCGTCCCTCCGCGCCGGCGAAGCGCCTGGAGACCTTCCCCAACCCAAGTCCGCAGCGCGACTACGAGATTCGCTTCGAGTGCCCCGAGTTCACCTGCGTGTGCCCGATGACGGGCCAGCCGGACTTCGCCACCATCCGGATCGCCTACACGCCCGACAAGCTGTGCGTCGAGCTGAAGAGCCTGAAGCTGTACCTGTGGAGCTTCCGCGACGAAGGGGCCTTCCACGAGGCGGTGACCAACCGGATCCTCGATGACCTGGTGGCCGCCGTGCAGCCCCGCAAGGCCGAGGTGGTGGGCGACTTCTTCGTGAGGGGCGGTATCCACACCGTGGTGGTGGCGCGCCACCCGTAACGGATCGGGTCAGCGGGACGGGCCGGTCAGCGTGGGCGGCCGGGGCAGGGGCTCGGCGCGCGCGGCCGGCGAGAGGCCCACTCCGTGGCGGTAGACGAGGGCGGCGCCGAGCAGTGTTTCTGCGAGGCACGCCGCCGCCCCGGCGAACGCCAGCGCGAGGTACAGGGTGCGGAACCGGCCTGGCAGGGCCTGCCGGGAAAACGCCCTCCAGAGCGCAGCGGGCACCCAGAACAGGAGCATCACGTACCCGAAGGCGTTGTGCAGGTTGAGCAGGGCCTCGCCCGCGGCGCTGTGCGGCCCCAGCTCGGCGCGGGCAGCGATGCCGCTCAGCACCGCCAGTCCGGCCGCGACCGTGCCGATGAGCGTGTTCCACCGCCCGGCGTGAAGGAGCCCTTCGCGACGCAGGATCAGCCCCGCCGCGTCGCACGCGGGGCCGGCGACGAGCAGTCCGACCGCCAGATGGATGATGAACGGGTGCAGCTCGGGGGGCACGCGCGCATCCTGCCGGTGCGCGCCGCCTCGGGGCAACTTCCCCGCGGCACGGCGAAAGGATCAGTCCCGGGCTTCCTCGTCCGTCCGCCCGCGACGCCGGAAGAGGAGTTGGCCAAGGACGAATCCGGCGCCCACGGCGAGCAGCAGCGCCTGCCCGGGGTGGCCCTCGATCCAGTCCAGGGTCCGCTGGGTCGCCTTGCGCGCCCACTCGCGGCCGGCCGCGAGGCGCTCGCCGAAGGCCTCGATCCCGCGCTCGGGAACGCTGGCGCCGATCTCCGGCGCCGGCACCTGCACCTGGTTTCCGCGGACCTCGCCCATGCCGGTCACCTCACCGTCCAGCGCGCCAGGAGCAGCCCCAGCGCGAAGGCGCCGCCCAGCGCAGGGCCGGGGTGCCGGCGCACCATGTGGCGCCAGTCGAACGACTCGGCCACGCCCTGGCGCAGCTCGGCGACGGACTGCTCGATCTCCTGCTGGGCCCGCTCGATTCCGGCGCGGATGGCCGCCGGGTCCCTGGTCCCATCTGCCATGCTACCCTCCCCGCGTCAGTGCCGGAGCGGCTCGTTCCGCTCGGCGGTCATGGGCTCGCCATCGGGCGTCGAGGTGGCGCCCGCGACGGGCTGCCCCGGCGAGCGGCTGGGGCTGCGCGGCCCCAAGTCGGCCGTGGCGCCCGCCTTGCCCGAAGGCAGCGAGGCGCTCGTCGTCCGGTCCACCCCGGCGCGCACGGCCGGGGCCCGGCCGCCTGGCCGCTCGGCGGTCTCGCGCAGCGAGGCCAGCCATTCGCGGTCGCGCCGCAGCTCCTCTCCGGTCCGTGGGAGCGCGATCTTGTCCTGCTTTGCCTTGTTCATGAACTCGAGCGTCAGCGCCCCGCCCGCGATCAGGTTCACCAGACCCACCAGGGCGAAGGCGAGCCAGCCGGGCAGCGCCTGCGCGATGAGCAGCGCGGCGGCGACCATCAGCAGAACGTATCCGACCAGCAGCGGGGGCAGCCCGGCCGCGCTGAGAAGCAAGTCCCGGCCGGCGCGGCGCAGATCGTCCTTCAGCTCCGTCTTCGCCAGCGCCAGGTGCTCGCGGAACAGCGTCTGGACCCCGTCGAGCAAGCGCGTGAGGGCGTCCCGGGGCGAGACCGCCGCGTGGGGGTCGGAGTTCGCCATGCGGGAAGCCTAGTGCGAACCGGGCGGGCGTGCCACTCAGTGCACGAATGCCGGGCGGATCTCGACCGCGGGCTTGGACTGCTCCAACTCGAACGCCCGGATCAGGTAGCCGATGAGCAGCAGGCTGGACGCGTTCTCCACCGCCCGCTCCGGCTCGCGCTCCATCAGGTCGGTCGCGTAGGCGAGGAAGAACTGCGCCAGCTCCTCGCCTGCCTCGCCCAGGATGAGCGCGTGCAGCTTGTCGCGCTCCATCGCACGGATCTGGCGGATGAACTCCACGGCCAGCTCGCGCTTGCGCCGCACGTCCCCTCCCCGTCCCTTAGCCATCCCGCCTCCGCGCGGATGCACCCGCGCGCCAACGGTGGGGGCGCGTGCCACCCGCGGCAAGCCCGCCATTTGACATCGCGCAGCGTGGATGGAACGATCACTCGCCGAGCGAGAGACCGGACCGGGGAGGTGGGATGTTCACCGGCGTGAAGGTTTTCTCGGCCACCAAGGCCAAGGAGCGGGACGATCTCGGTGAGCAGGTGAACCGCTGGCTCCGCGCGAACAGCGACCTGGAAGTCGTCGACCGGACCGTGATGCAGTCCAGCGACAACGAGTTCCATTGCCTCACCGTGGTGCTGTTCTACCGGAACAGGGCCGGAGCCAAACCCGCGCCCAAGCCCGGCACCGCTTCGTCAGGTTAGCGCCGCTGCTGTTTCTTGAAAGCCCGCGCGGGAGCGATGGCCATGCGAGCTTCCGCGCGCGCGGCGGCAAGCGACGCCGCCGTGAACGGCTGCGGGCGCGCGTGATCGTGCGCGACGCGCAGCCCGGCGATCGCCAGCACCACCGCGATCCCGCTGCCGATCCCCAGCCACGACCACACGCGCGAGCGGCGCGCGCGGCGCTTGGTCCGGGGCGCCAGCTCGAGCGGAGGAGAGATCCCGGCGAGGCCGTCCAGCGCGTGCGCCAGCTCCAGCGCGCTGTGCGGGCGCGCGGCGGGATCCTGCTCGAGGCAACGGTCCACCAGCGCATCCCAGGCGCGATCCAGGCCGGGGACGAGGCGGGACACCGGCTGGAAGCGGCCGACCGGCAGCTCCCCGGTGAGCAGCTCGTAGGCCATGACTCCGAACGAGTACAGATCGGCGCGGTGATCGGCGCGCCGCGCGTCCTTGCGCTGCTCCGGGGCCATGTAGTTGGCGGTGCCCATCGCGACGTTGCTCTGCGTCAGCACCTCGGCGCCTTCCGCGTGCAGGCCGGCGAGACCGAAATCGAGCACCTTGGTCCGGCCATCGCGGAGCACCAGGACGTTGTCGGGCTTCAGGTCGCGATGGACGACCGCCCGGGCGTGCGCATAGGCGAGCGCGTGCGCCACCTGCGCCAGGAGCCGCGCGAGCGTGCGCGCCGACGGACGGGCCTGGAACGCATGCGTCCGCAGCGAGGTGCCGTCGATCAGCTCCATCGCGATCCAGCAGTGCGGCCCGCTGCGGCCGCGCGACAGGAGTCGCACGATGCCCGGGTGATCGAGCTGGGCCATCGCGGCCGCTTCGCGGTCGAAGCGGCGGACGTAGTCGGGCACCGCCGCGAGTGACGCGGAGAGCACCTTGACCGCCACCGGCCGGGCGTCGGCGAGCCTGGTCGCCCGGTACACCTCGCCCATGCCGCCCTGCCCGAGCCGATCGTGCAAGGCGAATCCTTCGAGCTGCGGGAACGGCACCGGTTTCGGGGCCGCGGCCCGCGCCGCGGCGGGCAGCGCGCCCTGCTCCGCCTCGAGGCCGGGCGCCCCGGGGCCGGCCGAGGTGCGCGCGTCCGCCGCCGAGTTCGGGTTCCCCACCGCCGCCAGCTCCTCCCACACCAGGCGGTCGTCGGGCGTGCGCGCCCGCACCGGCCAGCTCGGCTCGCGGCGCTGCACTTCGAAGCGGACCCCGCAGCGGCCGCAGCGCACTAGCGCGCCGGCGACGTGCGCGCTGATGTCGGTGCGCGCTTCGCAGTTGGGACAGCGCTGGAGCGCGCCCGGCGTCGGGCGCGGCCTCTCCTCGGCGGCGAGCGTACCCGGCATCGGCCGGGAGTCTGACCGCGCGATCGGATCGCGCAAGTTTTCGGCCGCGCCCGAAGCAGCGCGCTACGGCGGCGATCCGTCGTGGCGGAGGAGCAGCAGCAGATCGTCGCCCGCGGGATCGCTCCCGATCTGCTGCGCGGCGACGATCTTCCATCCGCCGTCGAACCAGTTGGCCAGCAGCGCAGGCTGCTTCGGCTCGGGCCACGGCTGGCCCTGGTGCCCGTCGCGGATCCAGGTCCACGGGCCCACCCTCTTGTCCACCCACACGATCGCGTTGAACGCCATTCCCCCGCCTCCCCCAGGCGCACGGCCGGAACGCCGGAGCGCCACCACCATCACCTGCGCTGGATCTAGCAGAGGGGTCCGACGTCGCTGCCGTCAGGGCAACGGCGCCGCTCGGATGACCGGGCTCACCGGATCGCCTTCACGCTCCAGATCTGCACCGGCGCCTCGCGGTTCTTCACCTTGGCCGGCGGCAATCCCTCGAGCACGAACCGGTCCTTGCCCGCCTTGGCCGCGCACTCCTCGGAGATGACGATCATCTCCTCGCGCGCGACCCCGCAGAGCCGCGAGGCGAGGTTCACCCCGTCGCCGATGGCCGTGTAGCTGAGCGCTTTCGACGAGCCCATGTTGCCCACCACCACCTGACCGGTGTGCAGGCCGATGCCGATCTGCAGCGGTTGCTTGCCGTCGGCAACCCGCTCGGCGTTGAACTCCCTGAGCTTCGCCTGCATCTGAACGGCCGCCTGGACCGCGCGCGTCGCGTCGTCCGGCCGGCGCACCGGCGCGCCCCACAGGCCCATCAGCGCGTCCCCGATGAACTTGTCGAGGATGCCGCCGTGCTCGAAGAGGATGTCCACCATCAGCTCGAAGTAGTCGTTGAGCACCTTGACCACTTCCTGCGCCGGCAGCTTCTCGCTCATCGAGGTGAAGCCGCGGATGTCGCTGAAGAGGATGGTCAGGTCGGTGAGCTGACCGCCCTTCCCGAGCTCCAGCGCGCCGCGCGCCGCCTGCTCGACCAGCGCGGGGGAGAGGAAGCGCGACAGCTGCGCCCGCTGCTCCGCCTCGCGCTCCAGCGCGCGGGCGTATTCGCTGTTCTCCAGCGCGACCGAGGCCTGCGCCGCGATCGCGCTCAGCACCTCGAGGTCCTTGGTGGTGAAGGCAGCGACCCGCTCTCGCGAGTCGAGGAACATGATCCCCTTCACCTCGTCGCCGCTGAGCAGCGGCACCGCCATCGCGCTGCGCACGCCGAGCGCGATGATCGACTGGCTGGTGGAGAACCGCTCGTCGCTGATGGCGTCGCTGGTCAGGACGCCCTGGTGCGTCGCCTGCACCTGCTTGAGCAGCGTGTCCGAGACCAGCACCTTCCCCTGCCCCGGCTTCCGCTGCCGCATCGACTGGATGACCAGCTCCTGCGAGCCCGGATCGCGCAGCAGGATGACGCCGTTGTCGGCGGGGATGAGGTCGAAGGCGATGGAGAGGATGCGCGAGAGCAGCTCGCCCAGGTCTCGCTCCAGCCGCACGTACCGGCTGAACTCGTGCCCGATGCGCAGCCGCTCGTAGTCGCGCTTGAGCTGCTGGGGGTCGCGGACCTCGTCGGCGGGGGCGAAGTTCGCCTTGGCCTCGACGCGCGCGACCACTCCCTCGAGCGGCGCGCCCGCCGGCTCCATGTGCACGATCGCGGCGGCGCCCTCGTCGCCCGCGCCGAGGCGGAACTCCATCCGCGAGATGCCGATCAGCACCTCGTCTCCGTCATTGAGCCGGGTGGGCCCGAAGATGCGCTTGCCGTTCAGGAAGGTCCCGTTGGACGAGCCCAGGTCCCGCAGCACGAAGTCCTGCCCTTCGCGGTCGATCTGGCTGTGCTTGCGCGAGACCTCGCGGTCGGCGAGCCGCACCGTCGCCTGGGTGGAGCGGCCCAGCACGTTGGCGTCGCCGAGCGGGAACTCGGCGGGCCCGCCGGCTCCCTTGAGGATCAGCCTCGGCCCGTCACCCGGCGGGGGAGCCGAGGCGGGCGCCGCCGAGCCGGGCCGCCCCGCTCCGCGGTCGGGGCCGGTGGGTTCGTCGTCGATGAACGGGGCGCCGTGGACCGGCTCGCCCGAACGGTCCGCTCCGCAAGCAGGGCAGCGCCCTCCCACCGGAACGAGATCGCGGTAGCAGACCGGACAGGCTGTCATCTCGAGCTTGGCGTCCCCCCAGGGCCCCAGGGCGAGCCTACCATGGCGCCCCGAGGCGGCGAGTTTCGCGGTTGCCGCCGGATGTGGGCTCTGGTACGCGCGCGCGATGAAGATCAAGCAGCGGCCGGAGGACTTCGTGGTCCGGGAGGGGTACCGGTTCGAGCCGGATCTCGAAGGGCCCGTGTGGGTCTACCGGATGGACAAGCAGAAGGTGTCCACGCTGCAGGCGCTGGAGCGCATCAGCAAGGAGTTCGCGGTGCGCCGGCGCGACCTCTCCATATGCGGGCTCAAGGACAAGCAGGGCCGCACCGAGCAGCTGGTGGGGGTGCTCGGCGGCGCGCTGGGCGACTCGGAGGTGCTGCAGTCCGGAGACCTGCGGCTCAAGCTGATCGGCCGGGCCGCGCAGCCGCTCAGCTCGCGCAACATCACCGCCAACCGGTTCGAGGTGACGGTGCGCGATCTCTCCCCCGAGGAGGCGGAGCGGGTTCCCGAGAGCGCCGCCGAGGTCGAGCGGACGGGGGTGGTGAACTACTTCGACTCGCAGCGCTTCGGCTTCCTCAAGCACGGCCAGGGATTCATCGCGCGCCACCTGCTCCGCGGCGACTGGGAGAGCGCGCTCAAGGCCTTCCTCGCCACCCCCAGCGAGCTGGATCGGAGCGACGACGCGAAGGTGAAGACGTTCTGGCGCGACCACTGGGGAGAGTGGCAGCTGCGCGCGCCACAGGCCGCGGGCAAGCGCTACGCGCCCATCCTGCGAAGGCTGCGCGAGGACCCGCGCGACTTCAAGGGCGCGTTCCTGCACATCGACCGGCGCCTGCGCATGATGGCGCTCTTCGAGCTGCAGAGCTTCGTGTGGAACGAGGGCGTCAAGCGGTACCTCGGCGCGCGCATCCCGGCCGCCGACCTGATCGGGCTGCGCTACCAGGCCGGCGCCCTGGTGTTGCCGCGCTCGCTGCCGCGTGAGCTACGCGACGAGCTCTGGAACCGCACCTTCCCGCTGGTGGCCCCGGACTCGCGCATCGAGGACCAGAGGGTACGGGACGCCGCGCTGGGCGCGCTGCGCGCGCAGGGACTGACGCTCGAGCAGCTGCGGGTTCCCGACTCGCCGCTGTTCTTCAAGCACGAGGAGCGCCCGCTGTTCGTCCGCCCCGGCAAGCTGCGCGTCCACCCGCCGCGGCCCGACGAGCTGAACCGGGGGAAGCGCAAGGTAAACCTCTCCTTCACGCTCCCGCCCGGCGCGTACGCGACGCTGGTGGTGCGGCGCGTGCTCTGGTTCGCCACCGAGAGCGCCCGTCCGGTGCTGCGTCCTTCGG
>WNFC01002070.1_pt1 | contig 35193 bp, 30 predicted proteins | sample 5400541 | NCBI WGS metagenome assembly WNFC01 (sample SAMN13153342, study PRJNA577476) | soil metagenome | isolation source: 120 cm saprolite under Douglas fir tree site 2 hole 2 replicate 1 | place: USA:California | collected 2015-04-18
GAAATGGCTGAACCGCAACCAGTCCGTACCCCGATAGAACCAGTCGTGACTCGCCCTTTGAGCGCTGGACAGCGTGTGCAACGCTACTGGCAGCGGGTGACGGAAGGCGCCAACCTGGAACAGCTCTGGAACCAGTTCAGCGCCGACGCTCGCCACAGTTACGATCTCTATTCCCGTGAAGTGGATTGGGATTCCATGCGCAGCAAGGGACGGTGGCGGCGCTATCCGCATTCCGCGTGGGCCATCTTTCATTCCATGCTGATGAAGCTCACGCCGCCCCGGCGCGTGCTGCTTCTGACAGCGATGCTGCTGCTTGTCTATCCGCTGCCGGCACTGTTGCTGAGCGACTCATTGGAATCCGCCGTTGCGTTTGCCAAGCTGTTCGCGTTCGGCGCCATTCTGCTGTTTATTCTGCTGGCTCTTGAGCTGGCCGATCGCGTGGTGATGAAGCGCGACCTGGAGATTGCCCGCGAGATCCAGCATTGGTTAATCCCTGAAAAGCCGCCGACTGTCCCAGGCGCCGCCATCGCATTTGCGACGCGACCCGCCAATACCGTTTCCGGCGACTACTATGATGTGCTTCCCTATCCGAGCAAGAGCGGTAACGAGCGCTGGCTGGTGGTGGTGGCCGACGTTGCCGGCAAAAGCATTCCGGCGGCCCTGCTGATGGCCACGTTTCAAGCGAGCCTGCATACGCTGATTGGCGCAAGTGATTCGCTCACTGACCTGATCACCGGGCTCAATGGCTACGCCTGCGGTCATAGTCAGGGAGGACGTAGATTTACCACAGCGTTCTTTGCCGTGTATGAGCCCGCGGCCCGCCGGGTGACGTACATCAACGCGGGCCACAATTCAGCCATCCTCAAGCGGACATCAGGCAGCTTTGAGTATCTAGCCTCCAGCGGACTGCCGTTGGGCATCCCGTCGCCAGACGGCCGGCTGCTTTCCTACAAAGAAGAGACAGTACAGCTCTCGGCGGGTGATAACCTGCTGATTTTCACCGATGGCCTGGTTGAAGCCGAAAATGCCACAGACCAGGAATACGGCGAAGATCGCCTTCTCTCTGCTTTGCGATTTCCCATCCAAGAAACGGCTGACTTGTTGCTGCAACGTCTTTTTGCTGACGTGGGCCGGTTCGTGGGCGAAACCCACCAGCAGGATGACATTACTTGCGTAGTATTCCAGTGCAAATAAAACACCTTTGCTGAAATTGTCGCCTTTAGCGGCGGCAATCGCCGTCAAACCTTAAGTGCCGCTCTTTGCCGCTTGTAACGTTGAGCTGGCTTGAAGAGAATCCTCCCCAGCAACATCAGGAGGTTTCGCGTGATCAAGACCACCACCCTGACATTTCTGGTACTTCGATACCTGAGCTCTAACCGGAGATCAGCGATGGCGGTGGCCATGTCACAGGTGCTGGTCCACTCACGCCTCCTGGCCAGGCGCGTGCACTTCGACTGGAAGCAACGGCTTCCGGCAATCCTGGTCTCCTTCCGTGCCGCGCTTGGCCTGGGGCTGGTCGTTTTCAATTTTGCCATCCACAACCAGATCGTGTTTGCCGTGTGCATTGTCGCGGCCCTGCTGTCTGATGTTTATGACGGCGTGCTGGCACGCCGCTGGCACGTTGATACGGAAAATCTTCGGCGCTGGGACACCCGCGCAGACACGCTGTTTTATCTCTGCGTGTTCGTGGTGGCAATACAGCGATGCCCGGAAGCATTTCAAAATCGCTGGCTGATGATTGCGGCGCTGATCACGGCGGAAGTGATCCAGCATGTGTTTGCAGCGGTGAAGTATGGTCGCCACGCCAGCTATCACTCCATCATGTCAAAAATCTGGGGCTTGATGATGGCCGGGGCGATGACTGCGCTGCTTGGCTTTGGCGCGAACAACTGGTTCATGAATCTCACCATCATTTGGGGAGTCTGCTGCAATGTTCAGGGATTGCTGATGACGCTGCTTCTGCCTACGTGGCATCGCGATGTGCCGACTCTGGTGCATGCATGGAGGTTGCATGCAGGCGAGCATCGGGCGGAATTGAGCGGGGGCCTCAGCGGCTGACGCCGAAATTTCGGATCCTAAACGCAGGCATCAATGCCTTCTCGACCCTGAAGACTCTAACTGTATTGCCGGCACTGGCCTACTGCGCGGCGGCCAGTGTCTGGGCCAGATCTTCCCATTCTGCCATGCGCTGCTCAAGCTCTGATTTTGTGCGTTGCAGCTCAATGCTCTGGCGCTGCGTCTCTTCCGCGCTGACGAAGTTTTGCAACGCCGTCTCAGTGAGAGCGATGGCTGCTTCCAGCCGGGCAATGTCTTCTTCCAAATCCTGGCAGCGGTCCTGCATCTGTTTCAGCTTAAGCGGATTGATGCGCTTCTGCCTGGCTTCGGATTCTAGAGCAGGTGTCTCGGCCGGCTTTGATGCGGGAGTTGGACTAGCGCTCGGCGGACGCGAGCCGTTGCGCGAGACTTCTGCAATCACTGGTTCTGCGGCAGGACTTTCTTTGCTGCGCAGATAATCTTCATAATTTCCGGGGAACACTTCCACCCGGCCTTCACCAATCTCAAAGACGCGCGTGGCCAGCTTGTCAATAAAGTAACGGTCATGTGAGACGAAGACTACGGTCCCGGTGAAATTTTGCAGTGACTCCAGCAGGACATCTTTTGCGCGCAGATCGAGATGGTTGGTGGGCTCATCGAGCAGCAGAAAGTTGGAAGGATGCAAGAGCATGCGGGCCAGGGCATACCGATTGCGTTCGCCACCGGAGAGCACGCCGATTTTCTTGAACACATCGTCTTCAGAAAAGAGAAAGCAGCCGAGCAGACTGCGCAGTTCAGTCTGCGTGGAACGAGGCGCGGCTTCAAAGAGATCATCGAGCAGGCGCGCGTCGGTATCGAGGGCTTTGTACTGATCCTGGGCAAAGTAATCGACTTCCACGTTGTGTCCCAGCTTGAGTTCTCCGGCGGTGGGCGGCTCATGACCTGCAAGCAGCTTGATGAGCGTAGATTTTCCAGCGCCGTTTACGCCGACCAGAGCAATACGATCCCCCCTTTCGATGACGAAGCTGGCTTTCGAGAAAACATGCTTGGCTCCGTAATTCTTGGCAATGTCTTTGGCTTCCACTACGGCGCGTCCGCTGGCCGGCGGCTGCGGGAAGGAGAAGTGAATCGTCTTTTCCTCAGGAGGAATTTCGATCTTCTCCATCTTTTCCAGCTCTTTGATGCGGCTCTGCACCTGCTTGGCCTTGGTAGCCGTATAGCGAAAGCGATTGATGAAGGCCGTCAACTGGTCGACCTTCTCCTGCTGATTGCGATGCGCCGCTTCCAGTGTCTCCAGACGTTGCTGCTTCTGCGCCAGGTACTTCTCATAATTGCCGGTGTAGAACCAGACTTTCTTGTTCCAGATTTCGGCGATCTTGTTGACCGTGACGTCAAGAAAGTAACGATCATGGGAGATGAGCACGTAGGCGTTGGGATAGTTGTGAAGATATTGTTCGAGCCAATTGCGCGTTTCCAGATCGAGATGATTGGTTGGCTCGTCCAGCAGCAGCAAGTTGGGTTTCTCCAGAAGCAGTTTGGCCAGAGCGATGCGCATTTGCCAGCCTCCGGAAAATTCTTCGGTGCGCCGATCCCAGTCTTCCTTTCTGAAACCCAGTCCGTTCAGCACCACGCCGACTTCAGATTCAATGTTGTAGCCATCGCGCGAGTGGATCTCAGCCTGGAGATGATGGAACCGTGCGGCAATCTGCTGGTAGTCGGCACTATCGTGATCGACTTCACCCATGCGTCGCGCCAGATCTTCCATTTCGCGCTGCATGTCATGAACATCACTGAAAACGGAGAGACATTCGGCGAATACGGAACGTCCGGCAAGCGATAGTCCGTCCTGCGGCAGGTATCCGCAACGGATGTTGCGCTGCCGATTGGCGGAGCCGTAATCAAGGCCTTCGATCGAGGCCAATACTTTCAACAGAGTGGACTTGCCGGTGCCATTGCCGCCCACCAGCCCGACTTTGTCATTGGGCGTGATGAGCCAGTCCAGGTCCTGAAACAGGACCTTGGGACCAAAACGTTTTCCGGCCTGCGAGAGTTGGAGCATCGGCTTATCTCATTATAGAAGGCGCGGAGATGCCACTTACCGCAGAAACACGGAGAAAAACAGGGCTAGGCGAATTGTTATATTCGAAATGTATGACCCAACCGACTCTTGCACGCACGATTGGCTTTGCCACGTGCTCTCAATATCGTGATCTCACCAGTGATGATCGGATACTGGCTTCTGCGCTGGAAAGGCGCGGAATGAACGTACTGCCCGTGGTCTGGACGGAGGCAAAGCCGGAATCGCTGGGCTGCGATTTGCTGGTGGTGCGTTCAGTGTGGGACTACCATTTGCGACCGCAAGACTTCATTCGCTGGATTGAAGCCGTGAGCAGCCGAATGAAGGTACTGAATCCGCCGGAGATGATTCGCTGGAACATGGACAAGCGATATCTTCAGGAGATTGAGGCAGCAGGGTTCCCGGTGCCGACGACCGTCTTTCTGGATCAGGATGGTGATGCGGACCTGGCTGAAGTGATGCATCGCGGTGGGTTCGGCCAGGCGGTGGCGAAACCGGTGATCTCGGCTTCAGCGTATGAGACGCGGAGAATCGACGAGCCGACGCTACAAAGCAATCAATGGCTGAATGCGATGTTGAAGCACCGGCCAATGATGGTGCAGGAATTTGTTCCTGAGATTCAGAGCGATGGCGAGTGGTCATTAATCTTCGCCGGCATGGAGTTCACTCATTCGGTCCGCAAAGTACCGAAGCCCGGCGATTTTCGCGTGCAGGAAGAGCATGGCGGATTACATAAGCGGGCTGCTCCTCCGGCGGACGCTCTGGAGATGGCACAGGAAATTCTGCAGCGATTCGCGCCGCAGGCAGTTTACTGCCGCGTGGACCTGGTCATGCGTGAAGATCGCGCGACACTGATGGAGCTGGAATTGATTGAGCCGTTGCTGCATTTTGAACTCGCACCGGAAGCAACCGAGTTGATGGCAAAGAAACTAGCAAAGGCTTACCGCTGATGACACTGATCTGATTGATTTACGCTGACAAGGCGAGCTTCGCTTTGGACAAACCAACTACCAGGAACCAAATACCAAGCGCTAACGGCTAGATGTTAACGGCTTTCGCGAATATAGGGATCCCTCGCTACGCTCGGGATGAAGAAAAAAAATCAAGGCAACGGCTCTGGTCACCGTAGGGATCCCTCGCTTCGCTCGGGATGAAGAAAAAAGATCAAGGCAACGTCTTCGCAATCTCTGGGCCGTCTTCCGTAGAAGGAGGTTCAGAAGCGGGAGGTTTGGCCTGGGGCTGGAGATGATATTTCGTCAGGCCCTCCTTGAGGCATTCGAAGGCTTCTTCAGGCGTGTCAGCAAATTGGAAAAGCTTGGTGTCTTCGGGGGAGATGGCGCCCGAATCGGCCAGGGCCTGTAAATTGAGGACGCGGCTCCAGTATTCCTTGCCGTAGACGATCACGATGATCTTCTTGGCCAGCTTCTGGGTCTGCGCCAGGGTAAGGATTTCAAAGAATTCGTCGAGCGTACCAAAGCCGCCGGGAAAAACGACCAGCGCTTTGGCCAGATAGGCAAACCAGTACTTACGCATGAAGAAATAATGAAACTCAAAATTGAGATCAGGCGTGATGTACGGGTTGGGATACTGCTCAAAGGGCAGCCGGATGTTGAGTCCGATGGTCTTACCACCAGCTTCATACGCCCCGCGATTGGCCGCTTCCATGATGCCGGGCCCGCCACCGGAGGTTACGACGAAGCGACGTCTCTTGCCGGGCAGCGCGCTGGCCCACTGGGTAAGCATGGAGGCGAGACGGCGGGCGTCCTCATAAAAGCGCGACATCTCCACGGCAGCCTGGGCGCGCTTGAGCATGGCCTGCAGAGCGTCATCGTCGAGTCCACCGGGCTGGTCTTTCTGAGCAGCGGGCCGGGCAGAACCAGGCTTTTCCAGAATGGTGAGCTCGTTCTGGCTATGTGAGAGGCTGCCAAAACGGGCGGATCCGAAGAAGACGACCGTGTCCTGAATTTTTTCGCGACGAAAGCGGGAGAGCGGTTCAGAGTATTCAGCCAGGATGCGGAGAATGCGTCCGTCAGGGCTGTTGAGGTAATCGGGATTCAGGTAAGCGAGCGGCGCTGGATCCAGACGGGGTTGTTCGTGGCTTTCGCCGGAAACCTTGATATCGGAGAGATGGTCCGCCGTGGACTTCTCGGCAATGTCGGCGGGATCAGGAAGGTTCGATTTCGATTTTGGATGATTGCTGTTTGTCATGCCGTGCTCTGTCAATAGGTATGCTGCTGTTAGCGGCGATCATGATAGTTGATGGCTTCCAGCACGCCGAGCCAGATGTCGATAAAACCGAGGCCGGAGATGCAGCCGCGAACAAAGCCGGTCTGCAGGAATTCCTGAGCCGCGGGCCAGCGCGCGATCACGCCTTCTTCAAACCAGTTGGAAGTCCAGGGTAAGGTCACCAGGGCCATGCCCAGAGTCATGCAGAACAGGACATAAACAAAAGTGAAGGTACGCTGCAACCATACAGGGGGCAGCTCTTCCGGGCGCGCGGGCGGGGGTACCGGTGCGGCGGTGTTTTCGAGATTCGTGGAGGTTAAATTCAAGGTGCTGGTCTTATTAGATGCTTCCAGAGATTTTTACGACTTCAGCGCCTTGATGCGAGTAGCCACATCGCGGAAATCGATATTCGAACCGTACACTTCCATGTAGTTGGCCAGGGCAGACTTCTTGTCTCCGGAAGCCTCATAAGCCACGCCTAAATCATAATAAATGGCGCAGCGATTGCCGTCATCCAGTCCAGGAAGCTGCAATGCCTTGATGTACCAGCGTACCGCGGCTTCAGGGGCATTTTTATCCACCAGACACTGGGCCAGCCAGGTGTAAACCTGAATGGGCTGAGAAAAAGCATGGCCTTTGTCGATGGCGCGGCAGACTTTCTGCAGCTCACCGATGGCTTCGTCCAGCAGCCCCATTTCCTTAAAGGCGATGCCAAGGTTGTAATGTGTCTCCGGATCTCCCTGTTCTTCGGCCGCGTCAGTATTCTCGTCCTGAAGGTCAGCCAGAATATCACTGAGCGCGGAAGATGCTTCAGATCCTGTAGCGCCACCGTTGGTATGCATCTTGCGAACATTGTTGCCGGCTGCCGGTGCAGCTTTGGCTGGAACGCCCGCGGAAGCGGCCATGGGCGCTGCATTCGTCCTGGATTCAGCTTTGGGCTGGGGAGCGAAATCAGCCAGATCAGTCTGCTCCAGGTCGAGTATAAAGTCGCCCAGAATGTCTTCCGTCGAGGCGGCATTCGCGGGCTGTGATGATGGTGTCGCGCGCGTTGGAATCGCAGGTGCGCGCGGAGCTGTCTCCTCGATGTCCAGGAGCGGATCGGCCGCATGCTGCATGGCCGGCGCTGGTTTTTCCTCCGCGAAAGATGTAAACGAAGACGCGAGCGGCGCTGCTTTGGCTGCTGGAGCAGGCGACTCGGTGTGGAATTCAAAATCCTGGATCGGCTCTGGTTCCGGCTGTAAAACCTGCGGAACGGGAGCCGAGAACGGTGGCGGCAGAAAATCGAGCGGCGGCGGCTCAAAGGCAGAGGCCGCAAAAGCTTCTGAAGTGCGCACAGTGGTTGTGGGCCTGCCTTGGCCGGCGCTCACGGCAGCCATCAACTCGTTTATTTCAGGCGCATCCGGCGAAAGTTCAGCCAGATCATTGACTGATTTCCTGGCCGGCTCCCACATCTGCTTCGAGATGTAGAACTGGGCCTCCTTAATCTTTCCATCGATCTGGGATTGAAGATCGCGCACGGCGTGGGGCTGCGGCGGCAGCACTGTGGAAGGTTCAGGATTACGCTGGAAAGTCTCAATCTCCATGGGAGCGCCGGACGAAGCTGCAGAAGCAGTGCCTTCTTCCTGTTCTACGGAGAGCATGTCTTCCCACTCGCTGGAAGCATCAACCTCCCTGGCCGCTTCTTGCTCGATCTTGTTCGCGTGCTGTTCTGCGGGAGTGACCTGGAAATTGAAGTCAGCCCGATCCATGGGCTCTCTGAGAATCTGAGGCTCGGGAACGGCAGCGAAGTGGTGCTCGTTATTGACCAGAAGCTGGTCTGCAGCATCAAAGCTGAATTCCTGAACGGACGGTTCTTCCGCGGGCGTGACTTCCAGCAGCGGATCTTTAACCGGGGTAACGGAAAAAGAAGATGCGGCGGTAACCGGAGCTGGTGCAGCCGCTGGCGAGACTTCAACTTTGCGAGGCGGCGCCGCAGGCTGTGGTGATCCGCCTCCGCGTACGGCATATTTGCGTGAAGCTTCCTGGTAGCGTGCGGCTTCCTTTTCGTGGCCCAAGGTGCGGTAGATGTCACTCAGGTTCTGGCAGATGCGGGCGGCATCGGCAAAGCGGTCAGCCTTGGCGTAAAGAGACGCCAGCCGCTGGTTCAGCGCAATGTCCTGTGGCGCCAGTGGCAACGCAGCTTCCAGAGGAGGAATTGCCTTAAGCGGAACGTTGTAGGAGACAAACAGCTCGGCATCCGTCAGCGCGGACTCAATCGCGTTTTCCGTTGTCGGATCATATTTCTGATGGACCACGGTTGCGCCCTGGTCAAGCTCTTCCACCATGAACGCCTGGGCCGCTTCTTCCGGAGTGAGAATACGGGTGGCGGAATCATCGCCCAGTTTGGCGACCATCTGCTTGTAATTCTGGGCGTGCAGTGCGTTTTCGGGTTCCAGCGAAGTCAGTTTCTGGTAGAGGTCACGTGCACGGGCATATTCGCCTTTCTGGGCCAGTGCATGCGCCTGCATCTCCAGAAGCTCAGCCGTGTGGGTGGTATCACCCGCACGCTCCATGAGACGACTCATGGAGTTAATGCCCTCAGGATTATCTTTGATACGGCTAATCAGCGGATAAAGAGTCTGCTGGACGGTGGAGGCGCCACCGCTGAACAGGCGGTCGGCGTTGTTTTCGTAAAGCCGAAGAGCAGTGGCAATCTGATTGTGATTGATGTACCACTCGGCCAGCGAGCTGATGCCCTTGACGTCATTGTGAGATGACAGAAGCTTCTGCACCAGTTCTTCAGCGCCATTCACATTCCCTGACAGCAGCCTTGCCCTGAGCAATGCCCGCATCGCATCCGGCCGGGTGTCAAGATCAGGCACCTTCTCCAGCATCTGGACGGCAGTGAGACTGTCACCGGAATCGGCGGCAATCAGGCCGCGCAACAGCAAAGCGCCGCTATTGTTGGGATCAAGCGTAATGACTTTCTTCAGCGCTTCTTCCGCAGCTTCATACGATCCGCGAGCATAGAGAGATTCAGCGGCGGTGTAAAAGATGTTGCGCGCTTCATCCCGGCGGCCCAACTTCATAAAGAGGTCGGCCAGCTTGGACTGCGTGGAGGTATTCTCCGGGTCCATCTCCAGAATTCTCTGGAATATCCGGGCGGCCTGGTTGTTATCTCCTGAGCGCAACAGTGCGTCTGCAATCTGCATGTACTGAGAGCGCGCGTCATTGTAGAGACCCTGCTGTCCGTAGAGTTCAGCCAGCTTGGTGGTGTTTTCCGTGTTGTTGGGGCTGAGCTTGCTGAGCTTCTTGTAGATGGCGATGGCTTTTACGGTGAAGCCGGTCTGGGCGTACTGGTCGCCTACCATCTTGAAATACCTTGTGGCTTGGTCGTTCTGGCCCACACGGGCGTAAAGGTCGCCCACCGTATTCAGGACGGTCAGGTCCTTGGGATCTTCCTTGACGATTTTTTCGTATTCGGTGATGGCATTGGTCAACTTACCCTGCTGGACGAATTTCTCCGCCGAGGCAAGGACCTTTGCTTTATTAAAACCAAAACCGAGTGCCATAATTTTGAACGCTTTAAGAGACGACCTGCCAGTAATCGGGGGAAAAACAGCTTCCGAGCAAGTAGGGCCTAAAGTACCACAGAAAAACCGGCAAACCCAAGACTCAAAGGGGAGTCATTAGTGCATGTCGGTTATTTACCTTATAGGTTCGGAAGGATTCTTGCAAAGCCGGAAAGAACCCGACAAATCCCAACAAACACGGCCACGGTCTTCTCCCGGAATCAGCGATAAGCCGCTCTGTTCCTGAATTCCTTTACGAGAAGCTCAAGGAAGTTTTCATTGTCCGCAGGACGCACGTCAGGCGTAATACCTAGCCGTGCGCTCACCATGTCAGCGATCCGTTGCCCATTCTGCTGGCGTATTTCCGCTGGAATGTCCAGCCTGCGGGAAAGGAAGGTTTCAATCAGTTCGGCTTCCTGAAGCGTCAGATGGGAGGCCTGGGGGATCACGAACTGAGAATTAGCCGGCGTATTGAAGAACAAAGCCGATTCGCGATCTGATGTTTCATGCACCACCAGGGTGCCGGCAACATAATCTCCCACGCGACGATGTTTATCGTTCAACAGCATGGTGACCAAACCAACGGCATAAAACGAAGGCAGGTAATCAATGATCCTGACCAGATTGCGGGCTGCAGCTTCAAAGGGCGTGATTGGCCTGCCTGAATCTTTGATGACACGAATGCCAGCCCATTTCTTTCCCGGCGTCTGGCCTTTCCAGACCGATTCGAAGATCGCGTAGTAGCCCCAGTAAACGACAAAGGCGGCGAAAATCGCCAGGGCAACGGCCCATCTCTCCGTCAGCCTGGCCAGCGGAGCCGAGGCAATCAGGCCCGCGGCGACGAAAATGGCAATATAAAGGAGACCCTGAATAATGCTATCCAGCAGCGTTGCCATGAACCTGCTGCCGACACCGGCGAGTGCAAATTCAAGGTGTACCTGTTCGGGTGTGTCAATGGTAAGCTTGTCCACGTATGATCTCTGCTCACTGGCTGGAAAAGCGGCGCGCACACTGGAACCGCCTGGAACGCATGCTTGACCAGAGTCAGAGCCAGGGCCTGGGATCTCTTACACGGATGGAACTCCAGGAACTTGGATTACTCTATCGCCAGGCTGCGGCGGATCTATCCACCTTGCGTGAAGACCCCAGCGGCAGGTCATATGCCCGCAGGTTGAACCTACTTCTTTCCCGCGCTCACAATACCATCTATACAGGGCAAAAATCGAGCGCTAAAGGTATTCTGCATTTTTATCGTGAAACCTATCCGCGGGTATTCCGGCGGAACTTAACCCTGGTAGGCGCATCGTGCCTTCTGTTTGTGATCGGCGGCGTGGCGGGAATGCTTATTTCTGTAACCCACCCTCAGTTCATGCAGCAATTGCTGGGCCCGCACATGCTGGAGACCATTGATCAGCATAAGATGTGGACCGATTCGGTGGTCAGCGTTAAGCCCATGGCAGCCAGCGGCATCATGACCAATAACATGAGCGTCTCATTTGCGGCATTTGCTTTCGGCATCACGGCCGGACTGGGCACCATTTATATGATGGTCTTCAACGGCGTGATGATTGGCGTTGTCGGCGTGGCTTGCTGGTTCGGCGGCATGAGCCTGCCGCTGTGGAGCTTTGTGGCACCACACGGGGTATTGGAGCTGCCCGCAATTTTTATTGCCGGCGGAGCAGGACTGCGGATTGCTCAGGGCTTACTCTTTCCCGGACTTCTCTCCCGGCGCGACTCGATTGCACAGGCCGGTGGCGAGGCAATTCGGCTCGTGCTTGGTGTTGTCCCCATCCTGATTGTTGCCGGTACGATCGAAGGCTTCTTCTCACCTTCACCCGCCATCCCGTGGCAGATGAAGTTTGTTACGGCCGCGGCGATTGCGGTGATCTTCTTTTTTTATTTGTCGTTTGCTGCGCGCGGCGGTGAAAAGGACAAAACCACCCTTACCGCTGATTCACACTGATTGAGATAGATCAACGCTGATTACTAGTTGGGCCGGATCGTCAGCCAAGGATGAAAGCCCGACTATCGCGATCACTGCTAAGCCTTCAAGACTTTCTCTTTCCTGCACTGGCGGATTTGGTTTTCACGCCGGGCTTTGCGCCTTTGGGATTTGTCGGCTTGGGGCTCAGAGTTTTGGCGTAGTCATAACTGATCTGGAGATATTTCTTCATTTCGCGGGTGTTGTTCAGAAGGCCGTCGGGTACAGCTACGTATTCCTTCATTTCTGCGCCGTAGGCGGAGAAGAGAGTGGTCTTGTGTTTCTTCAGAAACTCTTCCCTGGCTTTTTCGGGCAGACGAATGGCCAGGCTTTTCGACTGGTGCAGCAAGGTAAACATGTTGCCGTTAAGTGAAGTGTACGGGTTGTGAGCGCCCTTGCGCTCGATTTCCGGCAGGGCCGCGGAAATGAGATTGTCATACATTTCTACAGTGGCATTTGAAGCGGCAGCACTACCTGCACTGACGGAAGGCTTCTTTAATTTGGTCCGGGCGACAGCCATGGATTGGTTTCTCCTTTGGCGAGATGCAGGAGCAGAGCATACAACTTTGGGTGACGACTTTCGAGGCCTGTCTTGTGGCGAACAATTAGTGCCTTTCAGCACAATTGAGGGGCGGGTTTTTCATCACGGCAGGTGTGGCCTCGCCGCAATAAACCAGCTTAACGTGATGGAGAACTTTTGCTTTGCCGGGATTCGCTGTTAATAATCGCGATCACTTCGCGTTTGCGTTCTTGTCCACGTAGATCGAGTCCCACGTCATCTTCCAGGTTTTCTGGTTGTCACTGGAGCTTTCAGCCATCTGGCGCACATGGCCAGGCGCTGTGACATACCAGGTCCAGCGGAATACGGGCGTTGCCTTCTCGTCAGAGATTGAGCACCATCTTGCCGTCTTTGAGTTGGCCTGCTATGGCAGGAAAAGCGCCAGCGCTGCCGGAGTTGGCGATATAGAGCTGATGCCATTTCTTGTCGCGGATGTCGTGGTAGTTGAAGCTGGTGCCGGTCTCCTTACCCCTGGAACTCGTCCAGTGCTCCACCAATAGACAGCCATCCTGTTCGCGCATGACTTTGTTGGTGCCAACGAAGGTGCCGGCGGGATCATGCACATCCCAGTCGCCGACTCAGAAATCAAATTGGCGGTACTCAGCGGCGTCACAGGGATGAGCCTGCGGTTGGGCGGAAGAGGCAGGTAAGGCAAGGGTCGAGATGAACAGGACGAGAATTTTGTGTAGCAGCATGCAGGCAGCTCCCGTGAGCTCTAGACGAAGCCACGGACGTTTTGGAAAGCGACTGGCGAGAGTACCCGTGGTCCAGTAAACACCGGTAGACAGATGGCTGCTAGCGGTAATTCAATGGTGTCCACTGAGATCCTCGAGAGAATTCCCTGAGGCGGCATGGTTTGTGAGCGGCATTCTAGGGGTTCCTCTCTCGCCGTCATTCCGCGCCGCGGAACTCCGACTCGCTCGGAATGACAGAGTGAGGAAGCCTGGGCGGCACGAATAAATTCGTGCCCTGACACTTGTCTTGCTGCTTAACAAATACATGGATCCTTCGACTGCGTCGTCGCATGCGCTCCGACTTCGCTCCGGCAAATAGCAGGAGGACAAGAGTGCGTGTCATGGTGGGTGGAAGCAGTGTAGCAGGATTCCTGGCCGGAAATTGCGAGGTTCAGAGCACGGAGAGAACGCCCTGTATCAGCACAGAAAAGGATACATTCTTGGGATCCTTCCGCTCGGCCTCACGACTTGGCGTCGGCTTCGGTCAGGATGACAGGGGTTGATGGTCTCGATGTTGCGTCTCACCTCCGCAAACTTAAGATCACTTTGTTCGCCGCATTCTTCATGTTATGTATTGATGTCGATCGTCGAGATGGACGTGATCGCTCGACATCGCCGAGATCGGAAGAGCAACACCTTACCGCTGATGAACACTGATAGCACTGATTTACTGAGATCGGAAAAGCTTTACCGCGGATTAACGCGGATGGTCGCGGATAAGCAAACGGCTGAAGTCGGTTGGCATGAAAATGGCTGAAACCTGAAAAGCAAAACCCAGGGGCACTGCTGATCGACACTGATGAGGCTGATATCGAGAAGGGCGGTTGGCGGCGGATTTGGGATAAACTTTCTGTCTCACCGCAGGGGTGCACCTCAGAAACCTACGCCAAATTGGGATGATTGGGATCAGGTGGGATGAACCGGGAGGGGGTAGGGCCTTCGGCCAGATTGAGTAATTGAGTAATTTGGTAATTGGGAAATTGAAAGGCAAAAGCCTACCGCTGATGAACACTGATTGAAACGAATGAACGCTGACAAAAACCCCTGGTCAGAGACTGATGCTTGAAACAGCATTCGGCGGCACCGGCCAGAACAGGTATAATGGAGGTGAGTTTGTACGGACGTTTTGTAGGTCATCGGATTGCCTCAGTTGGGTCCCTGGCGTTGACATAATCAGGGGCGATTGGGTATCCTTTTATCTTCACTGCTCTGCAGTTGGCCTCCTTGTGTCTTCCATTCTGGAAGTAGTAAGCGGCTTTAATCGAGCGGTCTTTCTAAGCGATTTATTCTCAGGAGTTTGCATGGTTACCCGTTTTCCAAGCGGGCAGGAAATTGCGCGCAAATGGTACATAGTGGACGGCTCTGGGCTGACTTTAGGCCGGCTGGCCTCGCAAGTCGCGAGAATTCTGTCTGGTAAAGAGAGCCCCATCTATACGCCGTTTATTGATACCGGCGACCACGTGATTGTGATCAACGCGGAGAAAGTTCGCGTGACCGGCATGAAGGCGGAGCAGAAGGTTTATCGCCACTACACCGGCTTCCCCGGCGGACTGCGCGAAGAAGATTTCCGTCACCGCTTTGAGCGCAAGCCCGAATCGATTGTCCAGGAAGCGATTCTGGGCATGCTGCCCAAGAACAAACTGGGCAAGGCGATGGGCAAGAAGCTGAAAGTTTATAAGGGCGATAAGCACACACACGCGGCACAGAAGCCGGAAGCGCTGGTCCTGGCTGCCCGTTAAGCTGCACGCTAACGCCTGATTCACAAAAGTTTAAGTCCCTGAAGTCAAGTTGAGATCGCGGATTTTAGGTCGTCAACATGAAAGAGCAGGGGCAGGAGTTAAAGAAGAGGAACATGGCTCAACAAGTTCAGTACTACGGCACCGGACGTCGCAAGTCGAGCATTGCTCGCGTATTTTTGCGCCCGGGTAGCGGCAAGTTCACGGTGAATGATCGTGAACTGGACCAATATTTTCTTACCGGTGCGCAGCGTGTGGAAGTGCGGCAGCCGCTGGTGGTGAGTGAAACGTCCTCGACCTTTGACATCGTGGCCAACGTTTGTGGCGGCGGTATCAACGGTCAGGCCGGGGCTTTGAAGATGGGCATTGCCCGCGCCCTGCTTGAGTTCAACATTGAATTGCGCAAGAAGCTAAAAGCTGAAGGCTTTCTCTCCCGCGACGCCCGCTCCAAGGAGCGCAAGAAGTACGGCCAGAAGGGCGCCCGTAAACGCTTCCAGTTCAGCAAGCGCTAAACGATCTTTGGCAGGACGGTGTCCCCGTCCTGCATTTCACTTTTGTTCTGCTTCACCGTCCCGGGGTCCCGAGGACGGAACGGAGCGTTGCTCACCGGGACCAAAATCTTCCCTCCCGCTTCGCCGGGAGCGGAGCAGGGAATCAATCCCGAGCGGGTAAGAGTACTAACGTCTGCCTAAAGGCACGCGATTCGCAAGCGAATCGCTAGACGCTGATACCCGACAGTGGGCCACAAGTGACCCACTACCGCGGAGGATGCAATTCAATAAGGAGGTATTTTGGCTAACATCACCATGAAGGAGTTGCTCGAAGCAGGCGTTCACTTCGGGCACCAGACCAAGCGCTGGAATCCCAAGATGAAGGAATATATCTTTGGCGAGCGCAACGGGATTTACATCATCGACCTGCAGAAAACGCTCAAGATGTTCAAGGACGCGAGCAAATTTGTGCAGGATTCGGCCGCTGAGGGCAAGACTGTCCTCTTTGTCGGCACCAAACGTCAGGCCCAGGACGCCATTGCTGAAGAAGCTGGCCGCTGCGGCATGTATTACGTAAACAACCGCTGGCTGGGTGGATTGCTCACCAACTGGGTGACTGTCCAGAAATCAGTGAAGCGACTGAAAGATCTTGACGAAATGGCCACGGATGGTCGCTATGAGCTGCTCCCCAAGAAAGAAGTGATCAAGCTGGAGCGCGAGCGCAAACATCTGCAGGCAAACCTGGCCGGCATTAAAAACATGCGCGGCCTGCCGGACATTATTTTTGTGATCGACTCCAACAAGGAAGCCATTGCGGTGAAGGAAGCCCGCAAGCTCGGTATTCCCGTGGTCGCGGTGGTGGATACGAACTGCGATCCGACGGAAGTTGACTGGGTAATCCCCGGCAATGATGACGCACTGCGCGCCATCCGGTTGTTTGCATCCAAGGTTGCCGATTCGATTGCCGAAGGCGCTCAGGCTGCCACCGATAAGGAAACTGCCGATATGGCAACCGCCATGGCGCAAGGCCAGGCTGCATCAGCTGCCGCTCATACTCCCAACTCTGCCGATCTGATGGAAGAAGAAGAGTTGAATATGGAAGAAGTGCTGGGTGGCAAAGTCCGCAAAGGACCTGAGACTGCCGAGCCTGCGGCGGAAGTGCCGGCCGACGTGGCGGCAAAAGCCAACTAGTTTTTTTCGGCGGTGGGTCAACGCTGGAAAGCGTGCCAGCCGGCGACTTCAATATCATTTACTCGGCCCGCGCGGGGCAACTACCACGCGGGTCGTATGTTGTAAGGCCCTTTCAAACTGAAGGAAATTAATTTTCATGAGTACTGAGACAACGAACATCTCTGCCGCCCAGGTAAAAGAATTGCGGGAGCGCAGCGGCGCCCCCATGATGGACTGCAAGAAAGCCCTCACCGAGGCAAAGGGCGACCTTGAAGAAGCCATGATCGTGCTGCGCAAGCGCGGCATTGCCACGGCAGCAAAGAAGGCGACACGCATGACGACGGAAGGTTCCGTGGCCAGCTACATCCACGCAGGTGGAAAGATTGGCGTGCTGGTGGAAGTGAATTGCGAAAGCGATTTTGTGGCCCGCACCGATGATTTCAAAGACCTGATCAAGGACATTGCGATGCACATTGCCGCGGCGGACCCGAAGTTTGTCCGCAAGGAAGATGTCACGCCGGAAGCCTTCGAGAAGGAAAAAGAGATCTATCGCGCGCAGGCGGCTGCAACCGGGAAGCCTGCTCCGGTGGTAGAAAAAATCGTGGAAGGAAAGATGTCAAAGTTCTACGAAGAAGTCTGCCTTCTGGATCAGCCGTTTGTGAAAGAGCCAGGCATCAGCATTCACCAGCTCATCGCAAGTAAAGTCGGCAAGCTGGGCGAAAATATTTCTGTCCGCCGCTTCGCGCGTTTTAAAGTCGGCGATGTGGGAGAGACCGTCGCCATCAGCAATCCGCAGCAGGAAGAAAAAGCAGAGTAACGCTAAACAACAAACAATCTTGCACGGAAGGCGGCAGAAAACAATGCCGCCTTTTTTATTGGGGCGATGTCGTCCGCCGGTTACTCGAATTGCTTCCTGAAGCTCTCCACCTGCTGTTTCAGATCGGCGACTTCCCTGCGCAAGTCAGTCACTTCAGTTTCCAATGCGACGAGCCGTTCATTGTCGCCACCGGTCATCGAACGACTTTCCTCCTCGGATTCCGTGCTGCCTTCGAAACCCGCTATGTCGCCCGAGAGCAGATGCGTATAGCGGGCTTCCTTGGTTCCAGGCTGGCGCGGCAGCATCTTCACAAAAGGCGGCTCACGCTGCATCAGCTTTTGGAGAGTAGCTTGCACGTCAGACAATTCGTCAAAGCGGTGCATTCGCTCGCTGCGTCCGCGAAGTTCGCCCGGAGTTTGCGGCCCGCGCAGCAGCAGTACATCCATTACGGCGTTTTCAGCCCGCGTGAAGTTGAATACTTCCTGGCTGCGATGTTCATACTTGGTCACGCGACTGTCAGCGCCTCTGGCCGGACCCGCCAAACGCTTTTCCTGGAGGGAATAGAGCGCGTCGCGGACCGTGTTTTCATCCAGGGTCATCACCGGATCGCGGTTGTTCTTCTGATTACACGCATTGACCAGCGAGTTCAGAGACATCGGATAATAATCTGGCGTTGTAATGTCTTTTTCGATCAGCGCCCCCAAAACGCGGGCTTCCACTGGCGTAAGAAAGATGTCCATGCAGGTTTAGTCTACCCAATCCGCAATGAAAATATTGGTTTCATGCGGTTGCTTGCCATTTCGGTTGGACGCCCACACCAGCTTCTTGCCATCTGAGCTGAACATGGGAAACGAATCGAAATCAGGGTAATAGGTGACGCGTTCCTGATGAGTGCCGTCCACGTTGATGATGAACAGATCAAATCCGCGCGCGCTTTTTGTATCAACCAGGTTGGAGGCAAAGATAATTCTCTTTCCGTCGGGCGTGAAATAAGGCGCAAAGTTGGCGAAGCCATTATGCGTGACCTGACGTTTGTTCTTGCCGTCAGCATCCATTACCCAGATTTCAAGATTGCTCGGCTTGATTTTCCCTTCTGACAAGAACTTTTTGTACTCGGCGATCTCTTCCGCTGTTTTAGGATGCTCCGCCCGGTACGCGATCTTTTTTCCGTCATAGGACCAGAAAGGCCCGCCGTCGTATCCAAGCTCATGCGTTAACTGCTTCACGTGGCTTCCATCGGCGTCCATCACATATATATCGAGATCGCCATCGCGCATGGATGTGAAAGCAATCTTCTTTCCATCACGGGTAACGGTGGCTTCAGCGTCATAGCCGGGCGTGTTGGTCAGCTGCTTCAGGTCACTGCCATCAGGCTTGGCCGTGTAAATGTCATAGCCGTCATAAACCGGCCAGACGTAGCCTTTGGAGTAATCCGGCCTGGGCGGACATTCCGCACTGGCAGCGTGCGTGGAAGAAAACAAAATGCGGTCACCCGACGGAAAGAAATAACTGCACGTGGTGCGACCTTTGCCTGTGCTCACCAGCCTGGGTGTGGCCGGCTTGCCATCGGACGTATTCACGGGAATGGTGTAAATCTGATCGCAGGGAACGCCATCGCCCTGGTGCTGAAAAATCAAGTATTTGTCGTCAGCGGAGAAATAAGCCTCGGCATTCTGTCCGCCAAAGGTAAGCTGGCGAATGTTGTGCAGATGCTTTTCCTCGGGAAACGCTAGTTGATCGCCCGGCTTTGGTTCCACAGCAGGTTGCTGCGCGGAAATGAGGCAGGCCGCAAATGCCAGAATGGCGGTAAAACAGAAGACGCAAAGCGTCTTTGCCTGGACCTTGAAGAAGTTTAATCTGGACATAAATTGAGTTGAAGCGTGCCGGAATTCTACAGGCGAAGACAATCCCAGGCCAGTATCGCGGAGTATGCTTTCTAGGCTGTTTCTTTTGGCCTGGACGCATTTTCCCAAAATACCCTGCTTACGCTTTTTTCGTTGACACGTCTTACCTAGGTATAGACAATCTAGGCCTTGAATCTCTATGGCTAAAAACGAAATGATTCCCGGCACCCTTGGCATGCTCATCCTGCGGGTACTCCAGCCCGGAGCGATGCATGGCTACGCCATCGCCCAACGCATTCACTCACTCTCCAATGACATGCTTCAGGTGGAAGAGGGGTCACTTTACCCTGCGCTGCAACGCATGCTGATTAAAGGATGGGTGCAGGCGGAGTGGGGCGTCTCTGAGTCCAACCGCAAGGTGCGGCTGTACAAGCTGACGGCCAGGGGCCGCAAGCAATTGCAATCAGAGATCACCGACTTTGACCGGGCGCTGCAGGGGATACAGGCCGTTTTGTCCAAGGCATAGGAGGACAACATGCGAGAGCTATTCCGCCGTCTTTATTTCTTAGTTAACCGTCGCCGTCTCAATCAGGAACTGGCTAACGATATGGCGGTGCATCGCGAGATGCTGGGCGCTGAAGCGCGCTCCGGCTTCGGGAACGCGACGTTGTTGCGTGAACAAGCCCGTGAAGCGTGGGGATGGGGATGGCTGGAGCGATTCATGCAAGACGTGCGTTACGGCTTCCGCATCCTCAGGAATAATCCCGCGTTTACTCTGGTCGCCATTCTGGCACTTGGCCTTGGCATCGGGGCGAACACAGCTCTGTTCAGCATGGTCTATGGCGTTCTCCTCAAGCCTTTGCCTTATGCGGATGGCAACCGGCTCGTCGTGCTTCGTCAAACTACCGCAGACAACGGCGCGAACGTTCTATTTTCAGTCAAAGAGATCGAAGATTATCGGCATCAGTCGCGCTCCCTTGCCCAGGTCGAGGAATATCACGGAATGAGTTTCATTCTGCTCGACGGTCAGGAACCAAACTCGGTGCGGACAGGCGTGGTCTCAGCTCATTTTTTTGATCTGCTGGGAATCAAACCATACCTTGGCCGTCTCTTCACGGATGGCGACGAAACACCCACGTCAGACGCTGTCCTTGTTCTGAGTAACGAATACTGGAGGCAGCATTACGGCGGCGATCCCACCATCGTCGGCCGCCGTTTCCGCATGAATGACAAGGTACACACGGTGATTGGAGTTCTGCCGCCAGTGCCTCAGTATCCCCGTGAAAATGACGTGTACATGGCAACCGTGGCATGTCCGTTTCGCTCCTCGGCCGACATGATCATGATGCGTGAACATCATATGATGGCAGCATTCGCACGCCTGAAACCGGGCGAGACGCTGCAATCAGGTAACACTGACATGGCGAACGTCGCCACCCATTTCCGCCAGAACTACCCTGAAATTTATCCCGCGAACCGCGGCTTCACGGCAGGCATGGACGGTCTGCGCGCGCAACTCACACGTGACGTACGGCCCATGCTGCTGATCCTGCTTGGAACCGCCGGACTCGTTTTGCTTATTGCCTGCGCTAATGTGGCCAATCTTGCACTGGCAAGGATGATGCGACGGGAACAAGAGCTTGCGATTCGTGCTGCCCTGGGCGCCAGCCGCGGACGGCTGGTGCGTCAACTGCTCACGGAGAGCACAATACTCAGTCTTGGTGGTGGCCTGCTCGGCCTGTTCCTGGCCTCGCAGTGCCTGAATCTGCTGGTCACCTTTGTGAGCCGCTTCACTACTCGCGCGGCCGAGGTCAGCGTCAGCATGCCGGTTCTTTTCTTTACACTCGGCCTCTCGCTGCTGACCGGACTCGTCTTCGGCGCAGCGCCTGCGTTCTCACAACGTGCCACCCTGGTGAAATCCCTGAAAGAAAATAGCAGTTCATCCACCGTCAAGATCGACGGAAACCGTATGCGAAATGTTCTGGCGATGGGCCAGGTCGCTATCAGCTTCATGCTCCTGATCGCAGCCGGGCTGATGATACGCAGCTTTGTAAAGCTGCAACAGATCGATGCAGGCTATGACGGCAGAAATGTTCTCACAGCCAATGTACCGTTTAACTTCACCAAATATAAAAAGGATGAAGACGTACGAAAATTCTTCGAACAGCTGAAACTGAAGCTGCAGGGCTCACCCGGGATCCTTGGTGTGGGGTTCAACAGCGGCGCGCCGCTATCGCCTGGCCGCCCTTCCAACGTTCCCTTCCTTATCGAAGGGCGTCCGCTCGCCAACAAGCAAGCCAGGCCTGAGGCGAATGTTGAAGTTGCCACTCCGGAAACGTTCCGCTTACTCGGTGTGCCCTTGCTTTCGGGAAGGTTCTTCACCGAGCAGGACAATGAGAAAGCGCCGGAGGTAGCTATCATCAGCCGTTCATTCGCGCGCCACTATTTTCCCAACGAAGATCCAATTAACAAACGCATCTCTGGTGACAATGGAAAAACCTGGACACAGATCGTGGGAGTCGTCGGTGACGTGAAGCAGTACGGCTTGGATAAAGATCCAATCGATACCGCCTATGCTCCACTCGTACAGCAGCCAAATGGCAATACATTGCTGATAAAGACGGCGGGCGATCCGCTGTCTTACGGTACCCAGCTACGCAATGCAGTTTTCGCCGTTGATCCGGACCAGCCCATCACTGGCCTGAAGACTCTGGAGGAGTTACGCGGAGACAGCCTGGCTGCAACTCGCTTGACCAGCATTCTTCTTGGCTTGTTTGCCGCATTGGCGTTGATCATCGCCGCAACCGGTTTGAGCGGTGTGACCGCCCTTCTGGTCAGCCAGCGCACCCGGGAGATCGGTATTCGCCTGGCCCTGGGAGCACAGCGGGGAGAAGTGCTTTCCATGGTGGTGCGTCAAAGCATGAGGGTCATTCTGATCGGTCTTGGAGCCGGGGTCATCGGAGCGCTGCTTACGTCCCATCTGATCGGCAAATTGCTGTTTAAGACAACGGCAACTGATCCGCTGACCTTTGTGGGCGTTGCGCTGGTTTTACTCACCGTTGCCCTGGCAGCCAGTTATCTGCCTGCACGCCGCGTGACCAGAGTGAACCCGATGATCGCGTTACGGTCAGAGTAGCCAGTCATAACCGCGGCAAAGAAGAAGAAAGAGAAAAGAGAAAAACGATGGATGAATTGTTTCGTCGCGTCTACTACTTACTGAACCGGCGCAGGCTGGAGCGTGAGCTGCGTAACGATATTGAAGTCCATCGTGAAATGCTGGGCGACAACCGGAAAATCTTTGGCAATGCCACCCTCATGCTGGAAGAATCACATAATGTCTGGGGCTGGGGATGGTTGGACCGCTCTCTCCAGGACATCCGCTTTGGTTTACGAATGCTGCGCAAGTCGCCGGCCATGTCGCTCACTGCGATTGCGGTACTGGCTTTGGGTATCGGAGTCAACGTAACGGCGTTCAACATTGTTGACGTGATGTTCTTCAAGCCTCTTCCAGTGCGCGATCCGCAGACCATTGCCAGGTTCACCACGCACTTTCCCCAGGGTTCGTCCACGGAAGTAGGTTATCCGGCGGCCATATTCTATGGCGCGCATAGTTCCGCGCTTACGGCCGTGCTGGCACAGACCGGCAGCAACATGACCTTTGCTCAGGAAACCAGCCAGAACATTCACGCCGGCCTGGTGAGTGGAAATTATTTTCGTGAGCTGGGTACCGCAGCAGCGTACGGCCGCCTTTTTGATCCACAGAGCGATGTGGCGCCGGACGCGCCGCCCGTGACTGTGCTGGGCTATCGTTTCTGGCAGCGACAGTTTGGCGGTGATACTGCGGTGGTTGGCAGCACGATCCGCCTCAACAACCATCCGGCGACGGTGATCGGCGTTCTGCCGTTCGATTTCATTGGACTCGATCCTGAACACGGCGAAATGGACGAGGTGTGGCTGCCAATTGATAAAATCCAATACTTTGTGAATGAGAGCACACTGCTTACCAGCTTTGATGCCAGTAAATCCGGCGTCCACATGTGGGGCAGAGTTAAGCCGGGAATCAGTTTCAAGGCTGCTGAAGCCTCATTGCAGCCATTGGCTGAGGAACTCGTTCGACAGCATCCGGGTGATTTGCAGCCAGGCGAAAGGCTTGTGGCCGAGCCGGGCGGTTATGCCGCTCACATGGGGCCGGCAGATTCTCAGATGCTGCCTATGTTTGGAATCTTCGCTGCTCTGGTCCTGCTGGTGCTGGCTGCTGCCTGCGGAAATCTGGGTAATCTCGTTCTCAGCCGCGTGATCTCGCGCGAACGCGAGATTTTCATTCGCCTCTCCCTGGGAGCTGGACGCGGCCGCATTCTCCGGCAGTTGATGACGGAAAGCTTCCTGCTCGCCCTGCTGGGTGGCGCCGCTGGTTTGTTTCTGAGCTGGCTGGTTTCTCGTCCACTGGTGATTTGGCTGGGCGGGCCCGGCGTGCTGCCGATGAAGCCAGACTGGCGTACGACTTTCTTTGCTTTTGCAATCGGCGCTCTCGCCTGCGTGATGTTTGGCTTGCCTTCGGCGCGACAGGCCCTGCGCTCCTCACACCGAACCTCCCGCGTGCGGACCATCTTCATGACGTCGCAGTTTGCCGCCAGTTGCGTTCTGTTGATTGTCTCCGGACTACTTCTGCGCGCACTTCATCGCGCTGTTACCGTCGATCCAGGATTCGATTGCGCCCACACGCTTACCGTCAGCCCGCACCTTGATGCCCACGGATACACACCGGAACGAGCAGGAGCATATCTCAACGACATGCGCTCACGGATGTCGCAGGTACCCGGAGTGCAAGCCGTTGCGGTCGTGAATCACCCGCCGCTGGGAAATAACATGACCGTTGGGCCGGTCCACGGTGCGGTCAACTTCACCGGATATTATTTCGAAACCACTCCGGGTTATTTCGCAACGCTTTCCATTCCATTGCTTGCCGGCCGCGATTTCCGTGAAGACGATCAGGACGTAGCTATTGTCAGTGAATCTTTCGCGCAAAAACTCTGGCCGGGCAAAGATCCCTTCACTCAGGAATACCCGTACGCGGGTAAGAAGATGAGGATCATAGGAGTGGCGCGAAACGCTCGCACGCTGGCCCTGTCCAATACCAATGCGGCTGAGATGTATCTCCCGCTGCACAAAAACAATCTTGTGAACGGGGTACTCGTTGCGAGAACCTCATCGTCACCGCAGCAGGTAGTCGGCGTTCTGGCAGAGATTGCGCGCTCTGCCGATCCTGCTCTTAGTCCGGACGTCTTGCCATTGAGTACCGCCTTTCGGGAAAAGCTTGGTAACACACAGCGAATGGCCGCCATAGTTTCGTTTATGGGATCGTTGGCACTGGTGCTGGCCGTCGTCGGGCTATACGGCGTGGTGTCTTACAACGTGGTTCAACGCACACGGGAAATCGGTATTCGCGTGGCCCTGGGCGCGACCCCAGCCGGTCTCATCCGTAGCCTGCTCAACAGTTGGGTCCGTCCTCTGGGCATCGCCGTCGCTCTCGGCTCCTTACTGGCTGCGGGCATGTCACTGGTACTGCGCAGTGAACTCTATGGCGTGAGCAATTTTGATCCGTTCAGCTATTTTGGCGCATTTCTTGTGCTGGGTATCACGGGAGGGCTGGCTGCGCTGCTGCCTGCTCGGCGTGCGCTCAAAGTGGATCCCATGGTGGCCTTGCGGTGTGAGTGAGCGGCCGTACCCTGCTATATACTGTTCGCTGATGCTTGCGTTCAAACGAATCCTGCTCAAGATTTCCGGAGAAGCCCTGGCCGGCGACAAAGGTTTTGGCGTCGATACGGAGACCATCCATTCCATTGCCGGTGAAATCAAGGAAGTTCACGAACTCGGCGTTGAAATTGCGCTGGTGGTTGGCGGCGGAAATTTCTTCCGTGGCGTGGCGGAACAGGCGCGCGATATGGACCGCGTATCCGCCGATCACATGGGCATGCTGGCCACCGTGATCAATGCTCTTGCGCTTCAGGATGCGCTGGAAAAACAGGGTGTCTTTACCCGCGTGATGTCGGCGCTGGAGATGAATCAGGTGGCTGAACCATTTATCCGTCGCCGGGCGCTAAGACACATGGAGAAAGGGCGCGTGGTCATTTTCGGAGGCGGCACCGGCAATCCTTATTTCTCCACTGACACGGCTGCTTCACTCCGGGCCATGGAGATCAAGGCCGACGTGATCATGAAAGCCACGAAGGTTGACGGCATCTATGACGCTGACCCCAAGCTGGTCAGCGACGCCATCAAGTTCGAAACCATCACTTACCTCGACGTCCTTAAGCGCGGCCTGCGCGTGATGGACGCCACTGCCATCTCTCTCTGCCAGGAAAATAATTTGCCCATTGTGATCTTCAATCTGAATAAACATGGGAACATTAAGCGGGTGGTGCAGGGTGAAAAGGTGGGATCGCTGGTTTCAGCGTAACGATCTTTCAGCGTAGCAATCAAGGTAACGCGCTAAATCACTCTGCCCATAATCTTCAGAAAGAGCGCCAGCAGCAGCAGGCAGAAGCCTCCAATGAACAGGCGTGGCATCCAGTTCCTGCTCTGTCCTTTGGCGACCAGCGAGATGAAGAACGCCACAAACCACAGAAGCAGCGCGATTTTTATGATCATTGGGCGCGATTATATAACGCTTGTGTTGGGAACTACTGCGGGAGTTTGATCCAGGTTTTGCCGCCGTCCAGGCTTGACCAGCTCTGTGAGGGAGCGGTGACCACGTGAACATTCAAGCCTGTACTCTCAACGCTGACAACGTTCCCGGCAGTAGCATCTCCAAGAGAGGCTTTTTCCCAGGTCAGCCCGCCATCACTTGAGTGGATAAGCTGGCCGCGATTGCCACCGGCCCAGATTTCTGATCCGCTGGAATGGACCGCTGAAAATTCAATCCCATCCGTGGCCGCGTATCCAGGGAGCCAAATGACCGCATCAGCGGACTTGAGCAGCTTGCCCTGGGCCACCTTCCAGCGGTAAATGGACGCGGCGCCAAGAAAGGCCTTTCTTGAGGCCCCAAAGCCACGGGCCGTAAAGGCCGGCGACTTAGCAAGACTGGGAGAGTCTGTTACATCCACAGTGCTGTTGGCAGCCACCGGATCACTGTGCTGGACCGACAGACCGTTGTTGAACATGGCAAACCTGCTCACGTTCTGTGATTGCAGCGCTGGTTCCGCACGCTTGATCGGACGTTTGCCGACTTCAAAAATCTTGCTCAGAAGACTCTGATGCTCAGGCGGCCGTGGAGTGAATGCCAACGTGCCCTGCGTTGTTTGTTGTTGGGCTTCCGGAATTACAAGATAGGCATTGCTCTGCTGCTGAAAGCTGCCGGAGAGCAACGTGGATTGCCTGGAGTAAGCCGACCCATTCGCGAGGCTGTTCGAAGATGGATCTGGCGCGGACGGCAAATTAGTCTGTCCGGCGGGGGCACTCGCAGAATCAACCGCGTCTTTCGAAAATCTCTGGGCGTTGAGGTAGTCCTGCCGGGAAGCTCTGGCCTCAAGAACGGGCGCAGCCGAGGTTACCTGCGCTGGACCTCCAGGAAGAGGCGAGCTTGCACCAGCGAGCCCGCCAATCACATCGCCTTTGGCCGCAGCCACCTGGGCCATGATCTCCGGGCTTAGCGGCTGACGGGTATCGCGCTCGCGGTTTAAGACTGCTGATTTCTTTGCAGGAACATTGAGCGGCTGTGAGGATGGAGAAACTGAGGCAGACGAGCGAAGAATCACATCTGAGTTCGCGTTGGTCTTCGCATCATTCAAGGGAGCGCTACTGGGCTTGGCCGCAGGCTCGGAAGAGGCGACCGAGCTGCTGGTGCCAGGGGCCGCGATAGTTCCCTTCGCGTCCGATGCTTTTTGGGTTTGAACGCTGCTGACCTGATTTGCCACAGTCGCGGGCGAAGATGAAAAAGGCTGGTTCTTGTGCGGAAGCTCCATGACCAGAGTTACAGCCACGGCCATGGCGGCAATCGAGGCAGCTAGACCGAAGCCAGGGGTCAGGAACCAGAGGCGACGAGCCGGTGACGGCGAGACAGCCTCAGGAGCCACGGGCTCGAGACCAGCGGCTTCTGGACCTGAAACCAGCGCATCTTCCGGCGTTGCCAGAAATACTATTTCGCGGCAATCGCCGCAGACGGCTATATGCTCCAGCACCAGCTTGCGTTCCGGCGCCGGCAAAAGCTGCTCCACGTATGCCGTGAGAGTGTCGGCATCGGGGTGCTGTAACCGGGTGTTTTCCCCGGCTTGCAATCGCTGGCGTAACAAGCTGGATATTTCAGGCATAACTAACGAGAACCCTTATCTGGTTGGAACGCTGGAGGGCGATTTTCTTGCAGTTTTTTGGTCACGTCCACCTGCAAATATCGTACATCGGATTCCAGGGCTTCCTCCGCCTGACTGCGGTTCATGCCCCGGGCCACAAGTCCGGCCAAAACCTGCTTTCGCACCACTTTTAACAGCTTTTCCAGCCGGCGGCTGATCGTGGATTCGTGCACGCCAAGGACCTTACCAATTTCCGTAAGCGTGCGGTCATCCAGGTAATACGAGGCCAGAACCAGACGATCGTCGGCGGCCAGTTGGCTTAACGCCTGGTCCACGGCGTCGCCAAGGCGCTTATCCAGCGGACTGGTGGGAGCCGGACTGGCTGCGGAGAACTGTACACCCTCTTCCTCCTGCTCATCCAGACTGATCAGCTTTTTCTGTTTTCTGTAACGATTTACGAATTCCTGAAGGATGACGGTTCGCAGCCAGCCTTCAAGTGACCCTCGGCCCATGTAGAAGTTGAGCCGGGAAACGCGATGACCGTCACGTTCCGATGTGCCGTAAAGATCGCCGTAGATGGAGTCGGCCAGCTCGCGTGCGCTCGAGTCTTCCTTGGTCACACCGCGGGCAATGTCGTAGAGCTTTTCCCGGTAGCGGGTAAGAAAGACTTCCCAGGCATATTCCTGGCCGTTGGCGCAGCCGCGGGAAAGAACCAGTTCTTCGAGTTTAAGCTCGCGCCAGAAACGGATCTTCTGCTGGTCAGTGGCAGCAGGAACATACTTGCAGGATACCTGATCAAGAATGGCTTCGAATTCGTCATACTCCAGGCCGTACTTGTGCGCCCCGCTCTTGTCAAAGAGATCGCGGATAGCCAGTGCTATCAATTCGACGGGACTCGGCCCAGAACTCATGGTTTGGATAGTATCAATTTTAACTGCAAGAAGGCTGGCTTTTTACATTCCTTCTTTGAAAAGCAGGGGCCTCAGGCAATTGGAGGTTTCACGTGAAAAATTTGCTGTTTTGGGGAACTTTAGTAACACTCGCGTTTTTACCCTTCACAACTACAGAAACTAAAACACTAATCGACCCGTCCTTTGCTTCATCTGGTGCTTCATCGGGCGTTTCGGCCGGATCCGGTGACTACAAGCTGCTTGCTCCCATCTCACACGGTGATCTCACCATATTTCCGGTGGTTTCCACCACGTCGCATGACACTGCGCAATTTCTTACGTTAGATGAAGGCATACGCTCCGGAGAAGTCCAGGTAATGGAGTACGGGAACGTGCGCGGCATGATTCGCCATCTGCCGCAGGGACGTCCTTACGTTGACTCGGCGCGGGTCAATCAACTGGTGCTGGTTAACAGTTCTAAACGTCCGCTAATCCTTCTGGCCGGAGAAGTTGTTACCGGCGGGAAACAGGACCGGGTTGTGGGCAAAGACAGAATTGTTCCGGCGGAGAGTGATCCGGTTGATCTCTCAGTCTTCTGCGTGGAACATGGCCGCTGGGTGGGAGAAACGGGAAAGTTTGATACGCATGCATCCGTGATGGCCCAGCCGAGCGTACGTAAAAGAGCAATGGCTGACGCGGACCAAAGCAAAGTGTGGGAAGCAGTCAGCAGCGCGAAGACAACCATGTCGTCACGACTGGCGGCATCACCCGCCGTCAACGGAAATGCGCCTGACGGCCAGGCGATCGGCGGAACAGTTGGATCTGCCTCAAAGAAGCCTATGGCGTTCAGCCTGCGCGAACTGGATGCCACATCATCCTACGCCAAGGTGATCGAGAACGGCGCGGTGAAGCAGCAGATGCAGGCGATCACCGAGCCGATGCAAAAGTCATATGAGAGCGTGATCAAACAACTGCGGAACCAGAATGCCGTTGGAGTTGTAGTTGCCATCAGAGGCCGAGTGGTGTGGGCTGACATTTTTGCCAGCAATGCTTTGTTGAGCAAGTACTGGCCCAAGCTGTTGCAATCGTATGCCGCGGAGACTCTCACGGTTCCGGGAACTTCGGGAGAAGCCAGCATGAAAGATGCCCAGAATTTTTTAAACGGCTGGGACGCACGCCATGAAACCGTGGATAGTGAGCCCGGCCTTTATCGGCAAAGAGAACTTGTGGGCGATCGCTTTCGAGCTTTTGAGCTTACCTCTTTGCTGACGAAGAACGAATTTGACGTTCATTTGAGCAAGATGGCGGAATAAGCTGCGTGGAATTGAGTTTAAGAATGCAGAAGCTTGTGACGGGGCGTAACCGGAGCGCGGCAAGTGCAATAGTTTGCCGCTATAACAGCTAGTTCGGGCGGGTGTTTGTAAGTGCCTGAGCAGCCTTGAATTACTTTGGTTCCGTTACCACAGTTCGGGTTGCCTGAAATTAATCTGCAACAAAGGCGATGGAATGCGTGTCTAATGTCACAAGTAGGTATAAGGGTCGGAGGTGACCTAATGGGAGAAAAATTCTCAGTTGCTGAAGTGGCGGCGCTTCGGAATGAACTCCTGACCGGAGGTCTTGATTCATTTCAAACAGCGGAATTATTGAAAATGTTTTTAGCCGGGCGCGGATACGGAGTTTCTCAAGAATCCGCCCTCGATGCGGCCGGCCGCATTGATGGAACACACTGTGATGTGGAAAGCCTGCATAAAGAACTTGAAAGCCTTGCGTTAGTGATGTAACCGCATCATTTCGGAAGCAGTACGAACGGGAAAAGAGCCGGGCCAACCAGCCCGGTTCTTCTGTTTCTGGCGTCTATTCGTAATGCAATGCTTCCACAGGATCAAGTTGAGCGGCGCGCGTAGCGGGTACGGTTCCGAAAATAACGCCAACCAGGATCGCCACAAAGATGGCGATAATCGCCGATAGACCCGAAATCGGAATTCGGTACTCAGTGAGGAACCTGACCGAGAACGGCACCGCCAATCCGAGAATGGTCCCAACTATCCCGCCGGAAACGGAAATCAGCACGGCTTCAGCAAGAAACTGCAGCCTGATCTCACGGCTGGTGGCGCCAATAGCTTTCCGAATACCAATCTCCCGGATACGCGTACGCACATTTGCCAGCATGATGTTCATGATGCCGACTCCGCTCACAATCAGCACTAAGAGCGAAATTCCCAGAAGCATGATGCTCAGGCCATTGGCGGCCCTGGCCGCAACCTGGAGCAATTGCGTGAGATTTTCCACGCGATAAACGGATTGCGGCTTGTGCCGCGATTGAAGAATCTGCTGGATGGTTTCCGTGGCGTGGGGCACGTCACCCGCGTCTGACACGGAAAAGAAGAGCTGTTTTACTGAATCATTCCCGGTGAAGTAACGCGCCACGTTGTAAGGGATCAGCACCGTATCACCGGCAATTTCAGACTGTCCAAACGTCTCCACGCGCTCACGGAAGGTGCCAATGATTACAAAGGGCAGCCCTTTGATTTTGATGTGCTGGTCCTTGGCGGCTTCCTGTCCGCCATAGATTCGCTGGGCGAACTGCTGTGTGACAACGGCAACATGGGCCCGGGCCATGGAATCTTCTTCGTCAAAGAAACGGCCAGCCAGCACTTCCAGGTTTCGCACAGTGGAATACTGTTGTGACACTCCCAGAACCAGGATGTCGCGTTCTTTACCTCCGCCGATGCCGATACGGTCATGTATCTCCGCCATGGGTGATGCCGCCTGAATTCCTGGCACCTCCTGTTGCACGGCACGCATGTCATCCACTGTGAGAAAGTCACTGCCGCCATTTTGTGATCCGTTGCTGCCAGCTTCGTAGTAGGCATAGATCAAATTGGCACCGATAGCCTGGATTTGATTCATCACGTACTGCTTGCCCGTGAGTCCGATGGTGACAACGATGATCAGTGACGCTGTTCCAATGACCATGCCCAGCGCGGTGAGAAGAAAGCGGGTCTTGGCCGTACGAAAGGAATCAATCGCTATGCTCACAATTTCTGAGAACAGCATTGTATTCCGGGCGGTCTCAACCAACGGACGCTTGGGCATTCTCTGATTTTACGCGTTTTACGCGGCCGAATGGAATTCGGTACAGCGCTGAAATATGAGGCAGGAATGAATCAGATCCTGGAGGTGACCCAAGCCGTTTTGCGGTCGTCTCGAGTGGCCAGTTCCACGGTACCCGATTTAAGTTTGAGAGTGAGGTGTTTTGAGCAGTCCATGCACAGCCAGAAATGCTCAATCCGTCTGGCGGAAGTCGGAAAGCCGAAAAAGCGGCCTCCGTCCATTCGCATCAGCAATCTGGAGCAGCGCGGATTCGCACACTTGGAAATCATCAGACTCGACGCAGAAACAACGCGGACTTTTGATGCTACTCAGCCCGCAAAACGCTGCCCGTTCTGCAATTTTTTTCGCAGCAAGGACTTCTTTTCACCTTAGCCATTCCGGAGCTCAATCGAGGAAAAATTTCAGACCTTCATTAGGTTGCCTCGGTTTTTCAACGACTTACAGTGGTCTCAGGTTTGCCTTAATCAGGTCAACGTGCCGAGGTAAGGAGTTTTATGTATGCCCAGGAAGAAAGTGATAACGATGGAGAAAAAGCTAGAACAACTTGAAAGTGGGGACACGTCAAAAGTTTCAGGCTTTTACGTTTCAAATCACCTGGAATGTAAGGATGCAGATCTCTGGCTTCGCCGGGACCGCCAGTTGCCGGTTTGCGTGCACTGCGGCAAGAGCGCCACCTTCACTCTGCAAAGAAAGATGGAACACATTTCCGAAGATCCGGATTTCCAATAACCGGTCTGGATGACCCAGGTCATTTGGCTGCGCCCTCAGGTCGAGATTCCAACGGGCCAGAAGTTACCAGGGAGGGAATAAACAGAATGAAACGGGTGCCGTGGTTTGGCGGCTCAGTACTGCTCTCCACCTGGATGGTCCCCCCGAATTTTTCGAGCAGATCCTTCACCACCCACAAACCAAGTCCGGTACCAACATCATTTTTGGTGGTAAAGAAAGCATCAAACATGCGTTGCTGGTTTGCGGGAGTAATGCCGGACCCACTGTCCTGTATCTGAAACTCCACTCCACCATCTCTGGCGTTGACGGTCAAATTCAGAGTGCCTCCAAGGCTCATGGCGTCCAGGGCATTTGATATCAGATTAGAAAAGACCTGCACCAGATCAGAGCGGACAGCTGTGATGGGAACATCACGGGCAAAATCCTTTATCACGTTTATGTGGCGTGCGTGAATTCGTCCTCTGTATACCATCAGAACTTCTTCCAGCAGGATGGATATTCTGGTCTCAGATGCGGCGGCGGCGGCGCGAACAAAGCCGAGCGTCTGGCGGGTGATGTGGGCCACGCGGGCAAGCTCCTGATCGGCGGAGCTCATGTACTGCCTGGCCTGCTCCAAGGAGTCAGCGGCGCGGGCAAGAAAAAGAAGATTGGTGATAGCCTCAAGCGGATTGTTGATCTCGTGAGCAATGGTGGCAGCAAGCCGTCCGGTGGCGGCCAGCTTTTCAGATTTGCGTGCACTGTCCTGGGCCAGGCGCTGCTGTGTCACATCGCGAAAAACCAGAACGACGCCAGCGATGTTCTTATGGTCGTCCATGATGGGCGCTGCACTGTCTTCGATTGGTGTTTCCTTGCCGTCGCGACGACGCAGAACGGTCTGATTCGCCAGACCCACCACCAGCCCGCATTGCAAAACTTTTTCCACGGGGTTTTCAACGGACTTCTTAGTAATTTCATTAACGATGGGGAACACTTCAGAAATAGGCCTGCCCACCGCTTCAAGGGAGCTGAAGCCGGTGAGTTTCTCAGCAACGCCGTTCAGGAATTTCACCACACCTTTGCGATCAGTGGCAATCACTGCGTCGCCGATGCTTCGCAGCGTTGTGTGCAGCCACGACTCTCGCTCTTGTATGGCCTGGGCGGCTTTCAAGCTTCGCCACAGCTCTCTCCGCGCAACCAAGTAATAGATCAGCACGAATAACACGGCCGTGAGCGTGGCCACGACGAAGGTGACAACCGTACGGCGCAGACTTTGCTGAGAATTTGCGGTACGCTCACGCATCAAATGCTCTTCGTCATCCCGCATCTGGCCGATGAGATCACGGGCGTCATCCATCTTGCTTTTTCCGGCCTTGCTGATGACAGACGCTAAAGCTTCAGCATGTTTGCCTGTCTTTTCCAAATCAATATTTTGTTTTGCGATTTGGATGCGCTCCGTTGCCAAGCGGCGAAGTTGCGGTACGCGTTGCAGCAGGACGGCGTTGTCCGTTGTTAGAGCAGCCAACCGGTCAATGTGGGTACTGACTTCGCTGCTTGCACGATTGTAGGGTTCCAGATATGCGGGATCATGCGCAATCAAATAGCCGCGTTGTCCGGTTTCCACGTCCTTCAACAAAGAGAGAGTCAGGTCAAGCTCGGAAATTACTTGAAAGGTGTGCCGCACAGCTCCATTGTTGAAAACCAACTGCCGGATGTTGAGGTAAGATACGACGGCGTTCACCAGCAAGACTGCCAGGATAATGAAGACTCCGACAGTCAGCGACAGCGAGCCTTGTTTCTGCCTTTCAGCCAAATTTCCGCCTCCGAAGGGACTGCATGCGTGAGTTCCGGCCGCAAGAATCGTAACATTAGGAGTTCTTAAGAGCGAATAAGATAATCATTCGTAACCCAGTTACGGCTTTTGCCAGAGAATGCTCAGGGCGTTAAAACCGCCCAGCGTTCTATAATCGCGGGCACAAAGTCCGCGCATTTAAGCCATTTAAGAAGGGGTGGGGGAATGAATCGAGGAGTTATCAGCTTTTGCGGAATTGCGCTTCTCTTGTCCACGTCAGTCGCAGGTTTTGCTGACATGCAGTACACAGAACAGAGCAAGATCACAGGCGGCGTTGCTGTGGGAGCCATGAAATTCGCCGGCGTATTCAGCAAGGACGCACGGCAAGCCACCAGCGGCACAACTTCCACTGTGAGCTTCAAGGGCAACAAAATGCGCCGCGAATCGTCCAACGGCCAGACGGAGATTTATGACCTTGACGGGAAACGCGTCATCAACATGGACATGAAGAAAAGAACATACTCCGTGGTGACGTTTGACGAGATGCGCGCGCAACTGGAAGAAGCCAAGCGCAAAGCTGCTGAAGAGCAGGCCAAGAAAAAGGGCGGCAACACGCAAGTAAAGATCGCTCCAAAAATCTCAATTACATCAGGCAGCGGCAGCAAGCAAATCCTGAACTACAACGCCAAGGAAATGAAGACCCGCGTGGACATGGAAATGCAAGCGCAGGATGAGAAGGGCAAAAACGAATCCGGTAACATGTGGGTAAACTCAGATGCCTACATCGCTCCAGTCAAAGGCTACGAGGAAATGAAGAAGTTCTACATGAAGATGGCAAAGGAACTGGATTGGGTCCCCGGGACGATGTTCGGCGGCAACACACAGATCAGCCAGCCTATGGTGGAGTATCGCAAGAGCACGGCGAACCTGAACGGCATGCCACTTCTTTCGTTTGTCAGCGTAGGAATGGGTCCGAATCCGGGAACTACGGGTCAAGGGACAGCGGCAGCCAGTGCGAGTCCGGAAAAGAAAGAAGGCAACGTCATCAGCAAAGGTCTTGGCGGTATGCTGGGCGGCTTTGGCAAAAAGAACAAGAACGATTCCGCGCAACAGACCGCTTCAGGACAGCCGAGCGGAGCGCTCATGGATATGATGACGGAAGTCACCTCCGTTTCCAACGCCTCCAT
>WNFC01001719.1_pt1 | contig 35190 bp, 27 predicted proteins | sample 5400541 | NCBI WGS metagenome assembly WNFC01 (sample SAMN13153342, study PRJNA577476) | soil metagenome | isolation source: 120 cm saprolite under Douglas fir tree site 2 hole 2 replicate 1 | place: USA:California | collected 2015-04-18
CGGCGCCACCTCGCATAATCTGCCCGGCGATGAATGGGAAACCCATGTTCACAATCCCATCTGGCGGCTGGATGTGGACCTGAATGGATGGCCGAATGACTCCGTGGCCCTGGGAACTCACACGGAAACGGGACTCTCAGCCACCGACACCGAACCGCCTATCCCGGTTGAGGCAGGGATGCAGTGGAGCCCGCGCGCCTTCAACACGCTCGATGTTTCCGATAAGTTCCTGGTCAACGGAAAGAAAGACAAGACCTACTACCAGTTGGTACCGCTGCCCACCCAGGGGTTGGCCCAGCACCAAGAAGCGTTTACCAAGAACGATTTCTGGGTTACGCACTACGACCCTTCGGAAATGAGCGCCAAAGACCTAGTTTCCTACGTGTCAACGCCCGCATCGGTCACGAATGCGGATGTTGTTCTCTGGTATCGCGGTTCGGTCCATCACCATCCCCGCGACGAAGACGGGGAGATGAGGAATGGCGCCTGGCACGGCGTCGCACTGGTGATGTGGACTGGCTTCATGCTCAAGCCGCATAATCTGTTCGATCACACGCCGTTCTATCCGTAATTGCTGGATCGTGTGAACGAGAGGCAACTACGCCAGGGAGGGCAGGAAGGAGAATTTCGTGAAACCTACCAGTCGTCATATAGTTGGGCTCGGAGCGTTTTGCATCCTGTTCGGCTTCGGCGGATGCTCACGCAACCAAGGACCGACGCGCGGCCGGATTCCGATCGAGAAGACACACCCGCTGCCAGAAGTCGCCGCTAGCGACAAGAATTTTTCGGACTACAAGCCCGCGAATCCCTATCAGGAACTGGGACCGAGCGTTCTGACGCGGACGATTTTTACCGCCGCAGGGCCCGCAGGCTACCGCGTCGAAGTGCGTGACTTGCGGGTGGACGCGAAGAAGAGAGGCGAAGACATCGTGCTGCCGGGGGCCGCGTTTCTTGAAGTACAGGCCGGATCTGCAGTCCTGGTGCTGGCCGGCAAGCGACAGGAACTTCGGCCCGGCTCGACGCTCTCGATGCCGCAGGGCCAAGCATTTACTCTCGAAACGACGTCGGATCAACCGCTGACGATCCGCGCTCGCGTAGTGAGAGCCGAGTAGCGCGGAAGAGAGAGGTCCCGAATCATGAGAAATCGCGCGTGCATCAAAACGCTTGGCGCCGCAGCGTTGCTGTTATGGACGCTGGGTCTTTCCGGGTGCAATGGATGCAATCCAATCACGTCTTCGTGGAAGACGTGGCGCGGCGACCAATTTCGCAGCGCGACGCAGCTCTTCGAAACGACGCTGAACGATCCGAACGCGGTCTCGACGCTGCACGTGGCCTGGACGTTCACAAGTCCAGGGCCGGAGGGTTTTCGGGCGTCCCCGGTGGTGGACAACGACGGCACGGTTTATATAGGCGGCAGCAACGGCTACTTCTACGCCCTCGCCGCATCAGACGGGCATATGCTCTGGCAATACCCGGCATCGGGACAACCGCCCTTAACGCAGAAATTCGACCAATCGAAATTCAGCAACCCATCCGCGTTCGGAATAGCCTCGAGCGCGACCATTACGATGATCGGGAACACCGCGGCGGTGATCTTCGGAGCGGCGGATCAATCCTCCGGCAGCCATCTTGGAGATGGCCACCTGTTTGCCTTGAACGCCAGTACAGGCGCGCTGATCTGGGAATCTCCGCCCCTTGCTTTGATAACGGGTTTGACAGGAGGAAGCACGAGTGAATTCCACCAGCAGATCGGATATTCGGCTCCCCTGGTGTTCAACGATCACGTTTATGTCGGAGTAGCGGACCACGAGGACAACCCAATTCAACAAGGCAAGCTCGTGGCCGTGAAACTTGCCGACGGCAGCGTCGATCCGGCCTTCAGCTTCCTAGCCACGCCGACGCGCGGCGGAGGAATCTGGGGCTCGGCGGCGGCCTGGAATACCGATGTCTTCGTGACGACCGGCAATACTCGGTGCTGGGGCGGCGGGTGCCAGCCCGAGCCGACGCCGAACTACGGCTTGAGTCTACTGCGGTTAAATCAGAATTCCGGCGGCGTGGTCTGGCAGCATCAGCCAGTGCCTTACATTTATGATGACGATCCGGATTGGTCCGCAGGCCCAGCGATTATGTACGCGGCCGATTGCGGTCCGGCAATTGTCTCAACCCAAAAAGACGGATGGACGTGGGCGGTGCAGGCCGGAAACGGAACGCCCGGGCCACCGAGCGTGATGTGGGCCTTCCCTCCAGGTCCGTGGAGCACCGGTGGCTTCAAAGCGGGCGATGGGACCGCGGGTCATCATGAAGATCGGGACTACAAGAGGCCGGGGGCGACGTGGGGAGATGTGTATATCGGCTCGGTGGGAGGGTGGGAAACTCTTCCGAATTTGAGTGGCGGATACCAACAGTTGCACGCTTTGAACGTTTGCGCGCAGGATTCGCAGCGTGTGCGGTGGCTGAAGGATATTCCGAGCGATCCCGGTTATATGGGATGGGCCAACGGGAGCGAAGGAACGTATCCGATGGGGCCGCCTACGGTGACAGTTGATGGGATGGTGTTCGTGGCGACAAACCAAGGGCACATCATTGCGGTGGCCGATCCGACGCTGAAGCCCGCACTCGGAAATCGGTGTGAGGACCCGGGAATCCCAATCGCGCAGTGCGTGGCACACGGGCGGAGACTAGTACCCGACCCGTGGATTCATGACCTCGCCTTGCCGGGTAGTCCCAACAACGACGGGATATTCGGCGAGCCCGCAATCGCGAACGGCCGAATCTATGTGGCCACGATCAGCGGGCACGTTTACATGCTTGAGCCATAAAGGAGGATAGGCCATGCGAAAGGAACTCGAAGCGATCCAGGTATCGCGGCCTAGGGCCCGAAGAAGATTCTTGACCCCAGCGGTCGCCGGCTTGGTGTTCGGTTGCCTCCCGCTTGCAGCCACAACGCTTGCTCAGAAGCAAGAAGGCATCAATACTGCGACCATTCAACACAGCGAAAAATTCCAAGGCGCCGCTACACTTCTCGACAAGGGCGGCAAACCAAGAATGGTGCGCGCGTCAGTCCACCAATGGACGATCCTTGGCGACCAGCTCATTCCGGAATTCCAAGAGCACGGCTTTCTTCTGGTGCAGCTCCTGGGCGGAAAAGTGACCACGGTGATTGAGGGCAAAGAGCAGAAGCGCGTTAGTGGGGAGTTCTGGGTGGTGCCGGCAAACGCAAGAATGAGCATTCACGCGACTGGGGAGACTGCGACGCTGGAGGTTACGGTCCTAAGTATTTCCTGAGGGTAGTGCCGGTTTTTCAACATTGGAATAAGGCCGGCCGTGGTTTCTTTGACGAGGGAGATGTCGTCAGGTTGGCCGGTCACACACGCATCGACTTGAGGAAATCTTCCGCTGTATCGCGACCGAAACGCGGGGTCGAAAGGAAGGCTTTCAGGAATCCAAATCCGTGGGGCAGACAATCGCGTCCGCGTGACGTAGAGGACTAGCCACCGTCCCAGCGATCTTTTTGAGTGTGTTGCATTGCCTGTGGGAAGTCGGACGCTCACGACCAACGATCGAAAAATTAGAGGACATATCGGGCTACGGCCAAATGGGACCGGGGGATTCTTGGTGAAGGAGGCCGACAATGGCTACGGACGGAATCAATCTTCTTACCATCCTGCTGATCGCAGCATTTGCGATCGAGAGAGTGTCAGCAGGGATCCTTTTTCTTCTGCAACTATTCCATTTGATTGGCGATCCCGATTTGGTGGAAGACACAACACAGCGGGCCCACGCCAAGCGGAGATATACGCTCTACCATTTTGTTGTGTCGGGCATTCTTGTGGTTTTCGTTCTGCTTTATATGGGTGATTTTCGGTTCCTCGACGCGCTAGGCCTTGGTAACCGAGCTGACTTAAGCCGTGTTCCCGTTTTTATAGATCGCTTGCTGCTTGCAGTTGTCCTTGTCGGTGGTGCTGAGCAGATGTCCGCCTTTCTCAAAATGGTCGGCGCACCCGGCGGAGGCATGCGCGAGGCCGGAGCGCAGCCCGTGGAAGTCTCGGGCAAATTGATCGTTGAGGAACCCTCGGCCAAGAAATAGCGCGCGACATCATGAGGAGAATCGCCGAGTTTCGCGCCAGATGGTACGCGCCCAGAGGATCCAGTCAGGACCGCGTTCGCCAGTCGCTCCGCCGGAGAATCTGGTGGATTGCTGGAACGGTTTTAACCGCTGGTGTGCTGGCCGCGCCAGGGCCGTCTGTGCGCTTTGGCCCGGCGCCCAGCTTCGAGTCGGCCCTCGTTGGTAGCCGCAGCACGGAGCGTTTCGTGAGCATCCATAATTCCGGGCTTGCGCCACTCACGATTGATGACATCCGAATCTCTGGCCCTGGGGCAGACGATTTCCTTCCTGGCGCGAGTGATTGTACCAACAGGGTTTTGCCGGGGGGGAGGGGATGCGTGGTCGGCGTGTTCTTCGCTCCCCATCGCGAGGGGCGCCGCGAGGCAAATCTCGCGGTCACGTCAGACGACTTAGTTGCTCCAGCCCACCTTGTTCTGACGGCAATCGCGTCGACGCGCGCAGACTTCCGCGTTGACCCTGCAAAAATCGCATTCGGCGATCAGAAAGTCGGTACTGCAAGTAATGAGCAGGCGACACGAATATCCGCTTTCCTGAGTACTCCCGTGCGAATTCGTGAAGCGCACATCATAGAGGATGCGAATGGCGAATTCGAAGTACGCAACAACACATGCACCGATGCTCTGCCGAAGGCTGGAACCTGTACTGTTGGGGTCAGCTTTCACCCTCGGATGGCGGGGGAGCGCACAGGACAGCTGGAACTCCTCGACGACAGCGGAGACGCTCCGCACGAAGTCACATTGACGGGCCGCGGCACAGCCGCCGAACTGTCTCTCGAACCGGAACAAATCTCTTTTCCTGCAACTCAAAAAGAACAGCGGAGTGAACCAGAATCCGTACAGATTCGGAACAGCGGGGACGACGATGTCCATCTGGGCGCAGTGGCTCTCGGGGGTGACGCAGCGAGAGATTTCGTATTGGACAAGGGCTCCTGCGAATCCGCGACGCTTCGCCCCGGCGCGGCTTGCGAGATCCGAGCGCAATTCGAGCCCGTAGCCACGGGCCCACGAACGGCTACGATTTCGCTTGGCGATGACGCCCCCGACGGTCCACATACGATTCGCCTGGTTGGCACGGGCACAGAAGGAGCGAAACCGAGCGTGCAGATTTACGCAAGGAGCTATTCGTTCGGTCGGCAAGCGGTGCATACGATGTCCAAGCCAGTTCAAGTCTGGGTAGTTTCCCGAGGAAAAGCTCCTCTGACGATCGGGACTGTAGACTTCGAAGGGGGAAGGCCGAGAGACTTCGCACTGAGAACAGGTTGCTCGCGACGCATGCTCAAACCGAATGACCAATGCGAAATCGACGTTATCTTCTCACCGGTGGCTGCCGGTGATGCCCGCGCGCGGATCTTGGTGCCACACGACGCGGCGGATGGGCAGACCTACTTCGACGTCGATGGGATCGGGACCGGCACGGAAGGAGGCTGGTGTTGCCTCGAAGGAAAGATCTTCGAGGCGGATGAGAACACTTGCACGGCCCGTGGGGGGCGGTCATATCCAGACGCGACCACGGCGAAGACCCAATGCACTTATACTCCAGTCCAGCCAAGGGCACCGCAAGCCGAAGCACCTACTGGACTCGAACCCGGTAGTCCTTCGCTTTTCGGGAGACACGCGGTCGCTTGCGAGTCGGTAACGTTGCATTGGAACGCGTCGACGGCGCCGGGCGGCTACCAAGTCTCCATCGGGCGCTTAGTACCAGGTTCAGATACGGTTCCGAGACTCGTTCTCTCGGAACATCTCTTCACAAATGCGTACCGAGTTCCTTCCGCACTGGAAGCTGGATCGTACGAATGGTCGGTGACTTCGCTCGGTGCGCCAGGCCAGCGAAACGCTACTCCGCCGCCCAACTACTTTCTCTGCGCTGCCCGCACGAACGTGACGGGAAGGCCGAAAGTGGCCGTCCTCTCGAACTCAAAGGCCAAGGCCGCCTCAGTGATTCCTCCTCCCATTCAGTAGGAAACGCGCTGCAGAAATTTCACAATGCAGAAAATTAGTCCGTTGACGTTCCCAACTTGTCCTTTGGTTTGGCGTGGATATCGACCTGGCAGAGGACACTGAATCCTTCATTTCTTGAGAGCTCCTTCAAGCAGTGCAACGGCCTCCTCGAAAACGCAAATTTATTGGGCGCCCCGTCGCCGTACTCATTTGTAGCTAGTTATCAGGATTTTTATAAGGCTTTCACCGGGAAGATTACCGACCAGAGCACCGCAAAATATTGGCTAATACTTCCAGCTAGAACGAAGCCATGCCAGATGGCTAAGTGAGCAGTTCGACCGTCTTCGCGACCTCTCGCAATTCCTTCTCTCTTGCTTCTATGGAAACCCACTCTCCAAGTGTTCGACCACACTTCGGGCACACCAGCATGTATACCAGCTGATCTTTGTTCGGAGCTCCATAGGCGTGATCGGGATACGTCCGGCATTTGGAACACACGAAGACAATTGTTCCCGTGCTGTTCCTGACTCCAGCGAGTCCATCGATCATGCGTAAGCCTCGAGGGGAACCAAGTTATCTCTTCGGGCCGCCAGTGCCAAGCAGTATCGGTGTGGCTAACTCAGCTAAAACCTAGAGATTTCAGCAGCGCCGTTCTGTTGAGAGTATGCATATTGGCACTCGCATCCTGGACCTGTGAACGTCCGAAAGGCTTCAAGAGCCGCGTATATATAAAGGACCATTCCGCAGGGGGCATCGTCGACACGAGAGACGCTGCCGCGCTCGCGTTCTACAAGAAATATGGCTTTCTCGAACTCCCCAGAATCGAGTGACGGCTGTTGCTGTGGATGGCACGGTGGATCAGCTGTTTCGATAAGCCGAGCGCCTGTTGTTATTGGTTACTACGGACGGGCTTGGCCACTGTCGATCCAACTATAAGCCGCGCTTCCCGAACATAAGACAGTCAAACCCTGTCGAGCAGTTAAGACAACATGCTCGAATGCCAAGTCCGCGTGCGTATGGAAGAAGTAGACCGCCGCTTTTTGCTTTTCTCCACTTACGGCTTTCTATTTTCTTTCTGGCTCACGCCTGTCCCCAGTGACGACCTTGATAAACGTTTTGTGCTGGGAGAGACGCTTACCGTCCCGCTGCTCAATTACAACCTCATAGTCGCCGGGCATCTTTTTGACGTTGATTTGTACGCGGAAGCGTCCGTCGGCGTCGACTTTAACATTCTCCGCCAAAGTTTCACCTCCAAGGAGGACGCGCAGGGTGTTCTCGCCATTAAGGTCAGGAGCAAATCCCTCTCCTTCAAGGGTGATAGTGCCTCCCGGAGGCGTTTTGGCGACGCCACCGGAAACGTCGTCACTGAAGGCACGAGCATAAGGGATGCGGGAAGGTTTGAAGGGCAATTGAGCTTGCGACGCGATGATGCCCTTCAGCGTTTTGCCTTCGACGATGACGCCGCGAATTGGAACCTTTTCCTTCTGCAAGGAGGAAAGAACGAGATTACCCGTGAGGCGACCAGGAGTAGTGGTGTAAACATTCGGAATCTGGAGGGGGACCTCGTGTCTTGCCGAATCCAATTGATAGATGCTGCCGCCGGAGATTCCGATTTGCGTTACTTGCGAGCCATCCATTGTTATTTCGTTGATCGAGCCGTTCAGAACGACTATGAACTGGCATGCAGGGCAGATCTCCGGATTTCCGAAATCTTTGAAAGGGATGCGCGCGCCCGTACTGGGATCGACAATCGTGGGTACGGCCTCCTGCATGGGCCCGAGACGGGGCAAGTGGCAAGATCTGTGCCGGCGATTCAGAACCAATTCCCACAAACCGCGTCCATAGGTGGAGACGAAGATGGGACCAGTGGGAGGGAAATAGAAGGAGGAGAGGTTCGCTATCTGTTTTGAATGCTTGACCGTCTTCCAGTGATGTCCGCCATCCGTGGAGCGAAAGATGCCGTTCTGTGCTGTCCCGACATAAACCTGGCAAGAATCGAACGGATCAAATGCAATGGAGTGGACAATGGGGAAATAGCTCTCCCGGAAATCGTAGGTCCCAGAGTCAGTGACCAGATCGGTGAGCTGATGGTTGACATGCCAATTCTGTCCGCCATCGTGGGAGATTTTCATCTCATTGGACTCAACGTCAGGAATGATCAGATTGTCAGGGTTGGTCGGGTCAACGCCGTAGACGATGTACCAGGCAAACATAGTCGGGAAGATTCCTAGACTTCCGAACCCTGTGCCGTCCGCGTTGGAGACGGTAGGGCTGGCGCTATAGATGTTTGTCGCCTTCATCAACCCATACAGGTTCAAACCGTCCGGGGTTGTACCGGGCCGCTGGACGGCCTGGTAAACGGTCGGATTCGAAGCGGGACCGGAAATTGCAGGAATTCCCGCCAGTGCTGGCGATATGACGAAGGAGGGAGCCCAGTGGGCACCGATGTCCTGCGTGAGGACAAAGGTGTTCACAACGGGATTGATCGAGTGGTTGACCGTGTTTTGAATGTAGTTGCCGGGCGTGGGAAGAAGAAATGGATTACCCGCGTTGTTTGGAGGATCCGGCCATCCGGTTTGATTGGCAAGAACCGGATCGGAAAGAAAATCTCCACAGCCACTGCAAGTCACGCCACTGAGTTTAGAGTCGGCCCCGGTGGAGCTGGTTGGCTCCGTCCGGAGGAAGAAACCTTCCCAACGGCGCATGCCCGGCCAAGTTACGCCGCCGTCGCCGGAGCCCATAACGTTGTTGTCTTGGGTTCCATAGTACAGATCCAAATGTGGGGGGTTGCTAATGGATTCCCCGGTGGTCTCGGTCATTTGCAAGGCGTTGTAGCCGCCAGGTCCCGCGCCAGCCAAATGCCAGCTGGCGCCTCCGTCCGGCGTTTGGTGCACGCCGCCATCGCTGGCGAGAAGTAGCGGCTGGCCGCCGGTTGCGTCAAAGCCCAAGTCAGCGGGATCGGTATGGTCGTAATTGAGCTGAGTCCAAGTACCGGACGCAACTGGACCTGAAGCAGAGTCAGTGAACGTAAGGCGGAATAGGTCAACGCCGTTCCCCCAGTACGCGACAAACTGATTGGGCGCGCCCGAAGGCACCCTAGCAATCTTCACGAAAGGTGGCCGATTCGGCCAGGGGGGACCCGGAGCATGAAGATCGGACCAACTCATGCCTCCATCGATGCTTGAGAACAGCTGAAACCATCCGCCGCCGAAAAACAGATGAGTTGGATTAGAGGGCGAAACAGCAAGCGAATGATTGCTACCTTGAAAACCGGGAAAGCCAGCAGACCTGGTCCAGATTGAACCTCCATTCGTCGAAAGATAAAGCCCGCTTGCAGCGATTACATTGATACGCCCGCCCGATTGCGCCAGCACGGCCATGACCCGGTCTTGCGACTGGTCACCGTTGACAGGAACGGTGGGATCAACGACAACGTAATTCCAAGTGATGCCAGCGTCGTGGCTGATGGCAAGCCCACAATCGCTGCCCGCGTAGACGTTTGAGGTGCCAGGCTCAAAGGAAACTGCATATCCGTTCGGACGAACCTTGCATCGTGCACTAGCAGCGGGGAGGGAGCCAGGAGGTTGCGTCCACGTGTTCCCATTGTCTTGCGTTCTCCAGATGAGGCCATTGTCGTTAACTTTGAAATCTGCGCCAGCGGTGGCGATGGCCACACTCGGAGAGAGCGGTGTGTAGGCGACGTCGTTTACGCCGAAATTGGGCAAACTGCCTAGATGCTGCCAGTTGCTACCACCATTGGAAGTGGCGAACAGCCCTCCCGTTTCGGAGGCTACATACATCTGCTGGCTTGCTGCCGGATTCACGGCAACCGTGACCGCTCTGCCTCCCTGGGGAACATTGGGCTGGAATTGCCTAACAGCGCCACAGGACATGCACCCTAGCGATGCGGATATCACGAGAGGGAAGAGGTGTGTACGAGGCTTCACGGTGAACCTCCAATCGTGCGTATTGGCCGGAAGAGGACTCTTCCCCCAGTTCTCGGCAAAGGACAAGAGCCGCACTCCTTGCGCGCAGGCACTTTTTAGGTGGTGACGGATGCTTCCAAAACGTATCACTGAGGCAAGTTTCAGAGTGTGCGGTACGGTCCCTCCAGCGGAGCTTGACTCCGTCATGTCGACCACATCGTGCCGGCAAGCTCTTCGGGCTATTGGAAGGCGGGAATCCTGACCGCGGCGAGAATCCTCAGTGTATCTTCGGGATCTCCCACGGGTACAGGTCGCAGAAAGCCACGCCACAATGTCTAACCTCAGTCGGCTTGAGTACGATCCGTCCATTGAACCAGTCACTACACGATGATAACTTATCGATTTGATTCAAACCCAAAGCAACTGTTGTAAGGGATAACCACCTTGGCTCCATCAACGCGACCTTACATGGGAGCTACTCCTTACGATGACGGAGTAACGTTCCGTGTGTGGGCGCCTTTTGCCTCGGATGTCCAAGTACAGGGAGACTTCAACAACTGGAAACCTGGCTCGCATTTGTTCTCCGAAGAGAACGGTTACTGGAGTGCGGACCTGGCCGGAGTGATGGTCGGGCAGCAATACAACTACCTGATTACGAACGCCGCGTCAGGATCGGTGCTCACGCATGTTGATCCTTACAGCCGCGCATTCAGGACGCCTGGCGGTCCGAGTCTGATTGCTCCGAGCGATACGCAAAATGCCGACACTTCCTACGCAACGCCAGCTTGGAATGAGATGGTGATCTACGAATTGCACATCGGGACGTTTGCGCTCGACAAGACCTTGCCGCGACCGGGCGGCACTTTCGATTCGGCCGCGACGAAGCTCGATTACCTGAAGGACCTCGGGATTAATGCGATCGAAATCATGGCCGCCGGAGAATTCGAGAGTGATACTTCGTGGGGATACAACCCAGCTTACATCTTCGCAATCGAGGAACAATATGGCGGACCGGACGGGTTCCGTGCATTCGTGCAGGAAGCACACAAGCGTGGAATCGGCGTGATCATGGACGTTGTCTATAACCACCTCGGCTACCCTGCGGGGGACATGTGGCAGTTCGACGGGTGGAGCCAGAACGGTAAGGGCGGAATCTACTTTTACAACGACTGGAGGGCCACGACTCCGTGGGGCGACACTCGGTTTAACTACGGTCGGCCCGAAGTACGGAACTACATCCTCGACAACGCGCGCCGCTGGCTGCAACAGCGATTCGCGGACGGCCTGCGCTGGGATGCCACCGGCTGGATACGCAACGTCCACGGCAACAACAACGATCCAGGCAACGACTTGCCGGACGGTTGGTCGCTCATGCAGGCGATTAATGCCGAAATCAAGTGGAGCCAGCCTTGGAAGATCAGCATCGCTGAAGATATGCAGGGCAACGAATGGTTAACGAAGGACATCAGTGTTGGCGGCGCAGGCTTCGATGCGCAGTGGGAGGCGCAGTTCATTCACGCCCTACGTTCCGCGATTGTCCCCGCGGATGACTCCGCTCGAAATATATATGCGGTTCGCGACGCGATCAGCCACGGCTGCAACGGCAATGCGTTTGAGCGCGTGATCTACACCGAATCACACGATGAGGACGCGAATGGGCACTCCCGTGTCCCCGAGGAAATCTGGCCCGGCAATGCAAGCAGCTATTTTTCGAAGAAGCGCTCGACGCTGGGTGCCGCGATGGTTTTCACGGTGCCAGGGATTCCGATGATCTTTCAGGGGCAGGAATTCCTCGAGAACGGCTATTTCAGCGACACGAGGGCGCTGGATTGGACCAAACAGCAAACGTTTAGCGGAATTCTGACCCTGTATCGCGACCTGATCAGGTTGCGGCGGAACTGGTTCGATAACACAGCAGGACTGAAAGGGCAGTCGCTGAATGTGTTCCATCTGAACGATGCGGCCAAGGTGGTCGCATTTCACCGCTGGGACCGCGGCGGGCCTGGAGATGATGTCGTTGTGGTGATCAACATGGCGAACCAATCGTACGACTCGTACTGTCGTTGTGGTGATCAACATGGCGAACCAATCGTACGACTCGTACCGGATTGGCTTTCCGCGCGCAGGCGTGTGGAACGTCAGGTTCAATAGCGACTGGAATGGGTACGGCACCGATTTCGGCAATCATCTGTCTTATGACACTACCGCCAGTCAACCCGGCACAGACGGGATGCCATACAGCGGCAATGTCGGAATTGGCCCCTACACCGCGATCATCCTGTCGCAGGAATGATCGAAATACGCAACTAAATGAGTCCTATAATGGCGCTCTTGATTCCTCTGAGGGTGTCAACGATGCGTAAATCCACGGACTTCGTCACTCCAGCCCTCGCCGTGGAGGTCGGACGCCTAAAAGCCAAGATTTCTGCGTGGATCGAAAAGACTGATACCGAGATGCGGAGCCCTCTCCGCTGGCAGTTATTAAGCCGCTCGAAGTATTTCCGACCGCTTACTGTTTTCGCCTGCCATCAGGCGGTTGGAGAAACGGAAGCCTCCGCGACCGTGTCGCGTTCCGCTGTAGCTATAGAGCTTCTCCACAATGTGTCACTAATTGTTGATGACATTCTTGACCGCTCCCAAACACGCCGTGGCAGAAAGACACTCCATTGTCGGTACGGGTTGTTGCCAGCGCTCATGGTCTCTGGATACCTTACCGCGAGTAGTTTTCAGTTGGTCTCTGCCGACCCGTACTCGGTGCGCATTCTTGGAGAGCTCCTGAAAAGGCTCGGGGTCGCCGAATGCATTCAGTGGCGGTTACGCCGTCGGCCGCTGGGCATAGCAGACTGGCGTGCAATCGCTAGCGAGGACACTGGCTCCATGTTCGAAATCTGCGCCCGGCTGGGCACACGTGATCTTCGGTTGCGGGAATTCGGATCGTTGCTTGGGATTCTCTACCACGGTTGCGATGACGTCGGCGACATCCGAGGCGCTGCGGCACTTGGCGGCGGTGGAGAAGAAGATTTGCGAGACGGCATCCTCACACTTCCCGCTGCGATCGCGATTCGAGATCCGAAAGCGGCTCGTGTGTTTGAGAATTCAGGCGACGGCAGGCGCGCTAAGCTGATCAAGTACTTGGTAGCGGCATTGCCGGAGGCAGAAAAGTACTTAGATGAGATCGCTCAAGAAGCTGCTAGCGAGGCCAGGCGCCAAGCCAGGAATCCAAGACCACTACTGGCTTTGGTTCGTCAGACACGCGCTTTATCGCAGCGCTGACTCAAGGCTTTACTCGCGCCGATCGGCGCCGGGAGCTTTTCGTTGAGGCGGATTTGCCGAGTCCTGACGTAAATTCTGATGCCGCCAGCGCAGGAAGTTCGGTGACGCGCCGCAAGTACTCGCGACTGGAATCCACGAGCCGGTTAATTGCCTGATTTGCATCCGCTTTGCTTTCGCTCAAGGCGAGGAGTTCCTTGTTGGCGGCTTTGGCAAAGGCCGAAGTCCGTTCCACCCAGCCTGCCCAGAAAGCAATCCCTGCATCCAGACTGGCAACCTGCACCTTGGCGGTCTCAACCATGAGCTGTCGAATGTCCTCTGCCCGAACTTCTCGCTCGTTCCCCATAGTGCATTCCTTAAGTACAGCAATGAATGAGAATCAGCCTCACTATATGCCCCTGATTTGATGGCCGTCAAGGCTGCCTGTGGTGGGCCTAAAGACTCCATCGGAGCCACCCTACGACCCTCTCGTCGGCTTCCTGCCGAACACCTTCCGTGCTAATGACTATCGCACGCCACGCATAAACGTCCATTATTCGCCTCTGTCGCGGTTCGGCTGCATTTTCAGCCGCACGCCGAAATTCAACCCAGAGCTTTCACCGGCGGATGCGGCCCATACATCCACGGAAAGGAGAAACAAACAATGCGTTGCCCATACTGCGGAGACAGACGAACAGAAGTACTCAAGATGGTCTACCGCGGAACCGGTTTTCCAAGCACTTGCTCAGGAATGTCGTCGGGCACATGCAACGCATTGGTTTGTTCCAATTGAGACCGTCGATCTCGCTCCTCGCTCCATGAAATCAGGCGGGCACCCGTTTGCTCGGAGCGCCCGCCTTTTATGTACGGCAAGGACAGCCGAGCCTACGCCTTCGCTCTCAGGCACAGCCCAACTTCGATGTTGTTGCTGTTGTGCTGCCCGGGCACACTGTTGACGATTGTGCGGTCAGACGCATCAAGCCGGACAACGTAGCCGCAGGGTTTCATTTGAACGGGGTTGCCCGTATCCAGGGACCAAGCGTGACCGCCGGGGGCGGGTGCCGGGTCGGTGTTGGCCAGTCCAACCACAGAGGGCTGATTGGATGGTGTCGAGAGAGTGTTCGGTTCGGTGGACAGAGCCCAGCCGCCGAAGTGCAAGTCATCCGCAATGAAAGTTCCGTTGACTACAACGCCCTGCGTGAAGTCCTTGCAATCGCCCATTCCCGCGATGTGGATGTCCATCGTGAGCGGAATTGCGGGAGGAGGAGCCGGCGCGGTGTTGTCAACCTGGATTCTGTACCACACGCTATTCGAGAAGATGCTAGCTTCGTTCGGCGCGGTCGCGATCTGTAGTTGTACCTCCCAGAGGTCATCCTGGAAAGTGTCCCAGAGCGCAAGAGTCCGATCAAAGTGCGTCGAAGAGTCGAGATAAGAGAAGAAACCGCCAATGGAGGTCTGGGTATCGAATCCGAAATCCGACCTCTCGACCGCGAAGCCGGTGGAAAGAACGTTGAACGACGCTGGAGGATCGCCGACACGGTGGACCCGCACTCGATAGAAGAAACCGTTGAAGTAGTTCCCCTCGATCACGACCCGGCCTCCAAACGGGCACGGGCGGCCGATGCTCCACTGGTCCGCTGGTACCCACGGGTAGTGGGCAAATACGGAGGTATTTGTCGTCTGACCGCTGATTCCCGTGTCGATGTCCTCGACGGGAATGCCGCCGATGTTGCGGATCTTGGCAATGGGTTCTCCCGGGTTGATCTCGTCGCCCGGCTTGACCACCACATGCCGGTCCAGTCGGTTCCCCCAGAAATTCAGATCATCAGGATCCGTCGTTGAGGGTGCCACTGCCCAGGAGAGCACGGCTCGCACGCGGCCGATTTTTGGATTCTGGCAGGGACGCCGGTGATAAATGAGATCCACCGGTAGAATTGCTGAGTAACAAAGACCTTCCGGCGGGATGTTCGAGATGTCGTGCACATTGACTTTGGCCGTGCCCACGTAGCTCCACTGGCAGGTGTTGTCCCAATCGGCCCAGAATGCGACGTACTCCGTGCTGCCGTGCGTGCACAGGCTCCCGGAATAGCCGGTTGGCCGCTTGATACGAAACGTGGCCACCAATCGCTCCGGAAAGGTCTCGTCCAAGCCGAGGCATTCCAGTTCCTCATAGGCAACGTCAGCCTTTGTGTCGTCTAGCGCGGCAAGGAGGGCGGCTATGTCAATCCCTAAAGCTTCGAACTGCGAGCCTTGGGCCTGCACGGCGTACTGATCGATCCCTGTCGCCGAAGTCAGCGCATTGAGATACGGAAGAACGAAGCGATGCGTTGGCGCAGCGAATTTCTCCGCTGCCGCCCCTTTTCTTCCCTTCGCTCCGTAGAGCTCCACAAGCTCCGCCAACGTAAAGGGCGCCGGGTCCGGAAGGGGAATCGGCTTATGTGCAGCAGGTTGAACGAAGGGGGGAAGCTTGATCTTCTGATTGACTTCTTTTTCGAGTTCTTCGATGAGGCACAGTAGGTCCCATGGTCGTGGTTTGATTTGGATGTTGCAATCCAAGGAGTTTCCCCAAGGCGGCTGCCAGCCGGCGTTGGCCGACCCTGCCGGCGGAATCCACTGCCAGGAGAGGATGGCATGGACTTTGGGAAGGACCGGGTGGGTACAGCAACTGGTCTTGGGTTCGTATGTCAGCGTGGCGACGTAGCTGAGGGGCTTCGTCGGGTTCTCGGCACAGTCCTCGCTGTCGGGAACGTCGTTTACTTGGACGCCCGTCAGCCCCGCGTCCTCCCAGCCGCTCCCGTAATCCACGAAGAAACGCACGTATTCGGTCGAACCCAGCTTGCACAGGTCGCCGCTGTAGCCGAAGGGGAGTTTGATGGCAATCGTCGCTTCCAAGCACTTTGAGTCGGGGTTGTAGCCAACGCATGTGAGTTCTTCGAATTCTGTATTGACAACGATTTTTTTGACTGGTTTTAGCTGTGACGTCGGTATATTTCCGAAGTAATTCAGGTTTTCCGTCAGCAAGCGTTTGAATTGAACTCTTTCGGCGGGGACCTTTGTTTCTACGCGTTTTACAGCCATAGTGAAACCTCCATCTTTGTCTCGGTGGGAGCGGAGTACACCCAGGACGTTCCCGGCGGAGGCACTGCCTCGGCAAAGGCGGGACTGAGGCCTGTGGTGTAAGGTAGTGAAACGAATAACTGGATCGTTACAAATCGATTGCGTCTAGGATTCGAGCAGTAGCACCAGTCTGAAGATTACTTAGTTTCGTGGTGATACTTAACTGCGCTCATGCAGCTTCAAAGGCTGCGTACTGGCGGAGTGATTTAGGCGAGCAGCTCAACTCTCTTCGCGAACTCCCGCAATTCCTTCTCGCGCGCTTCTATGGAAACCCACTCTCCAAGCGTTCGACCACACTTCTGACGCACCAGCATGTATACCAGCTGATCTTTGTTCGGAGCTCCATAGGCATGGTCGGGATAGGTCCGGCATTTCGAGCACACGAAGACGATTGTCCCCGCGCTGTTCTTGACTCCAGCCAGCCCATCGCGCATGTGTGAACCTTAAGCCAAGCCGAGTTGTTCTGCTAAGAGCGTGCATATCCCGCCGTTGTTCCGTTCTCGAGACCTGCGAAGTTTTCCTGTCTAAACCAAATCTGATGATTCAAAGAAAGGAGGCGTGAAAACATGCGTTGCCCATATTGCGGAGACAGACGAACAGAAGTGCTCAAGACGGTCTACCGTGGCCACAACTCCTACCGTCACCGGCGATGCCTCCACTGCGGGTCTCGCTTCAGTACCCAGGAGAGGCCGGTCCGTTGGAGCCGCGTGGATCGGAAGTGGCCGGGGCGTCGCCCATTGCGGAAAGGATGGGGGAGTCTGCGGACACCAGCCCTGCGGGGAAAGTGCGAAGTTGAAACGTGTGGAGTGGATTTCAAACAGGCAGGAACCAGGCGCCATGTGGACCACATCGTACCAGCGAGGCTCATCCGGCGATTGAATGCCGGTAATCCAGACCGCCGCGAAAACCTTCAGTGTATCTGCGGAACCTGCCATGGGTACAAACTGCAAGCTGACCACAAGCTGTGCTTGGGGGATAAGCTGGGCTACCTGGGAGGTTCGAGATCCTCGCATTACCCGCAAGTCCCTCGAAGAGGCATATAAGACGGGGCGCCTGACGCGTCCGCCGGATGACCACCGGCTCGGGACCGAAGAGCTTGCGCAGAGCCCGCGGGAAGAAGCGGATGAAGGCACGCCATCGAATGATTCCATATCAGTTGCGGCACCTGACTCGTCACAACTGCCACGTTCTTGTAGAGTCAAGCGAATTTGGGCGGATGTGGCGAGGCAATTCGACGTGGATGCAGTTGTGATCGAGCGCCTCGTCTTCCTCGGGGTGCTGAAACTCTATGATCCCCGGGTCACAGAAAAATCTCTCAAAAAGTTCTGTGCACGATACGGCGCATTAATCAAAACCGACTTTCTCGACGCGGAGACTCGAGATTGGCTTACTGCTTCAATGGATCTTTCGCGTACCGCGGGCAAGAATGAGACAGGGGGGGTTGGAGGCATTTCGTAAGCACGCACTTGTTGTGCGGACCTGTGAACACTGCAACAGGAAGATTCGCGGCAATGCCTTCTTTCGGCACACTAAGACTTGTGTAGAGAGACTTACCCGAAACCCGGCCATGAGGCCACAGGTAGACTTGTCAACAAGGAATCGAGACTAGGGGCAGTCTTGGATTTGATTCCCCCGATCGTCACGATGTTCCGGCTTGCGGTCCGTTCGGCCTTTGCACGAGCTCGAAGCTGACACGGTCTCCCTCTTGCAGCGTTCGATAACCGTCTCCCACAATTCCGGAGTAGTGGACGAACACATCGGGTTCGTTTTCGCAGCCGATAAACCCATAGCCTTTGGAATTGTTAAACCACTTGATCCTGCCCTCCATTTTGACCACCCTCCGAAATTCTTGGGCCAATGCTGCCGCGTTCAAAGACGAACAGAGAACTCCAATTGGACTCGGGCACGCTGCCAACGCTCTCATGAATCGTATGCGTAGTCCTTCCCTTTCAAAGAGAAGGGTTTAGGCACACAACAGCGACGGAACGAACTGACCCCACGACACGAACTAACCCCACGACACGAACTAACCCCACGACTAGCCTATGCAGCAAACTTCAATTTTGTACCGCGCTGCCTTCGAGGAAGTACTTGTACTCGGATCTTCTGCTTTGGAGTTGGCCGTCGCACCGCTCATTGCTTTAGCCTGGGCACAGCCGCAGGGAGCGCGGTCCAGTTTGTGAGTGCAGAGAAGAAAGGAGCTAAGGAATGATTTCCCGTTTCCCGGACTTGATGAACTACATCCTCGATGAGGCACCGAGTGGACTTGCTATTTGGGCGGAGGTGCTGTTCACGGTTTTAGGATTTTGTCTTGCCGTAGCATTAATGTGCTGGCTCGTCTTATTCACACCTAAACGGTGGCGTAAGCGGTTCTTGCTGCTGTTGAGTTCATTTCTCTGCATGTCTATTGCTTTCGGATTCGTATACCACTTGTTATTCCAGCGCAAACCCACGAATTTTAAGCTAAACGCACCTATCGAGATTTCGGGTATGTTCATCCCCATAGGCGAGCATCAGAAGCTTCTGAACAAAATCCGTGTCCACCGTGAAATCATCGCGTGGACGCTTGCTGGGCTACGACGCCCGCAGGGCGAGCGACGGCTGGAGTACTTGGCCAGGCGATGTTAGATCCGCTTACACGGCAACACTCTCTCTCAGTGGTTGCCCCAGTTGAGCCGCTCAGTCCAGAAGACGCTCAGACCCTTTCCCTTTTGAGGGGGGAATCGAGGGCGGAAGTCGAGAGGCACCTTAAAGCACAAGAACATACTCTGAAGACAAGGCCTGGATTACTGGCACCGATTCCTGCATGGGATCATGCGATGGTCACTGAGGTACCCACCGACCAGTAGATCTGACGAGAACGCGCTATCGTCGTCTCTCAATGCTTGAGACTTGGGCAAGCGTCCCCAATCCAAGTGTGAGTAGGAAAAACATTATCAAAAAACTGAGAAATACCTGCAGTCTCGCAGATCGCAGGGATGTAGACGTCCAGGCTTCGTCTGGGTCGTAATTGTGATTCGCCAAGAGCACTTTATCGTCGGGCTCTTCACGATCTGCAAGGCCCGGTTTCCTTTCAGAACCAATCACGCGCCGGATGGTCTGCTGCTGGCCCTGGACAGTCCGGGGTTTCTCCTTAACAAATGTGCTGTAAGAAGAATAATAAAAGAAGCTGCATAAGACACTGACCGCGATGCAACCTACGCCCACGGCGATTGGATAACGCCGACTGCCCGCGTTTTTGCGCACACGTTCATTTGGATTGGGCAAATACTCGTTCACCGCAACAAACGCCACAATGTAACCGACGGCGGAAAAGAGAACAGTGATCGCCCGAGCTTGCGGGGGCCATGGGGGATCAAAATCGAGGGGCCAGAAGGCCATCGGGCCGGCAGCGGCGAGCACCGAGGCGACTCCCCAGAGAGACCTGAATGATTTGTAAAAGTCCTTTATGCTCATGGCGAGCCGCGGATGGGCACGCTGATGTGGAGGATGGTCGGATCGTTGAGCACGAGAACCTGCTCCTCGTAAGCCTCGCTCTGACCCTGCCCTGCTTCCACACGAAACCAATAGAGTCCAATCTCGAGCTTTGTGCCCGGGTTATAGCTTTTCCATGACGAAGTGGTTTTCCCGTGTTCGGCTCCCCTGCAGTAACGCAGAGTGGCGTTAGAAACCGAAGTGGAGATTTTGGCTTCAACAAAGAGACTTTCAGGCGGCGAGGCGTTCAAAACTTGCATCCCCCGTCCAATGGATCGCTTTGCAACTTGAACTAGCTGACTGTCCCACGTCCCACTCCCGGACGTCATTTGTCCAACCTGCTGGGCGAGGTCGAGCTGTTGGACGGCGTCGTTACGAGACTCCAGGGCAATCTCACGCATTGCCGCCAGAACCTTGGGATCAACGGAGTGGCGGCGTTTGGGAAAAGAGCGAATCTGGCGGTCAAAATCCTGAACTTCCGTAGCGACCTGCTTTGCGTCTTCGTTAGACGAAGGCCCTGTTGCCGGAACTCGTAATTCGGTTCCGTCCGGTTTTGACACCTTGAGTTGTTTTTCCTGTTTGTCAGCCCCCGCTGACGTGAACGGGCGGCCACCCACACTAATTATGATTCCCGCGATTGTGAAGAAATGTACCAACCTGGCCCCGCGACGTTTCTGAAGCAAAGGCACGATCCCCGGACTACTAGTCATGTTTAACCTTTGGAGCATCTGCGCGAAAGAGAGGATATTCCCATTGTGCGGGATCGGATTGCACCTGAACCTGCTGCTCAAAATGGCGTCCTTTGACGTTCTCCAGACCGGGAAGCTCCTTCTGTATTTTTCCGACGCCATCCGAGATTGCCCACACCCAATCACCCGCATGTATGACCCCAGCTTCCTTTGTTTCGCTGCCCGATCTCGAGATGAGGAACTGATTAAGGATGAGTTGGCTCGCTATGGGGACGATGCTCATTCCAGTCTTGATATCTTGGCTTACGTTGCTCGATTTTTGCTTGGGCAAGCGGAAGCGAGCCGTGCTCCGCGACCATGTCTCCGCATCATTCTTGAAAGCATCAGGCCAATGCCATGCATATTGGCCAGGTGAGGTTGCTTCCACAACAATCAATCCAGGGCGGCCGAATGATTGTGCGGCGAGCTTGGGATGAGATGCCGGTCCGTCTTGTTGGCAAGTGTCGAAAATAACGATAGTTTGTTTTCTCTTCTGAATTTCATTGGGGTCTGGCGACGCGCCGTCAGCGGCACTACCCTGAAATCGGTAGAGCGGTTGAAGAAAGTCTTCATGGGCGATCCAGGAATCGGGAACGGTCGCGTCGGTGTCAGACGGCAAGAAGTATGGCCGCCCATCCGATCCGATCCAACCGTGAGCTGAGATATACACCACAAGAGTGACCCCACCCCACTGGCTGGCGACCTGGTCTGCCTTTCTAATCGAGGCCGCGAGGGCGTCCAGAATCCTCCTCTTTGTTACCGGCTCGCCGGAACCCATCTCATATGACTCGATATCCTTTCCAGTTGGCGACGCATTGTAGGTCATAAAACTCGGGAACGCATTTAAGGTCGTCAGCATTTCCATAGCAAGCTTCTCATTTGGGTCCTTGGCGAGAAGACGAGTATCGGCAAGAAGCATCAAGCTGTCTCGACGGAAAGCGCGGCGCCCGCCTTCGTCTGTACCGGGGAGAATCCCAACGGTGCCATCATGATAGCCAGCTACGACTCTCAGCCCATCAGGACTAATGGCAAATCTGTCTATGCTCCAATAGTGTTTACTTATCGGAAGTTTACCCTTCTCAATAGCCATATACTCTTGTACTTCGTCGTTTTTTGTCTTAGGCCGCTCTGGTCTGGGAATCAATGTGGAATGGTCATGACCGACGTCCCAGAGTTTGGCCAACCCTCCAGATCCAATTGCCACGTGCCGGCCGTCAGCGGTCACGAGCACCGACTCGGCCGGCTGGCGAAGCCTGGTGATCGAGGTTGGGGAAATGCCCGTGCTGATACTCCACAATCGAACAGCGCCATCGCCAGAGATCGTAGCAATGTGAACGCTGTCCGAACTGAAGGCGGCTTTTGCAGTCGGTTTTGTTTCCAAAGCAACTGGTTTCTGCCCTGTGTCCAGAGGTAACAGCCAAGTTCCTCCCGAGCCGGTCGTAAGAACCCACGTCCGGTCAGGGCTGAACGCGAGACTCTCAATCGTTCCGGGTATTTTCCCAAGAAGTGTGCTCTCCGAAGAGGATTCAACGAGCTGGGCGCGAACGACTCCGCAAGCAGCGATGGCAATCGTTTGGCCATCGGGGCTTAGGCCGATTAAAGCTCTCTCGTGACAACCGGCCTCCACTGGTGGGATGAGAGAACTGCTAGTGCCATCGGGGCTCCAGATTCGCGGGATATTGTCGGTAGCGAGCGTCAGTAGCCGGGCTCCCTTGGATCCGAACACCACATGATCAACTTTCGCCGGATGTCGCAGAACTATCGGCTCACTGGAATGCTCCGCGGGCCAAATGCGAGCAGTTCCGTCTTCTGATCCCGTGGCGACATAGAAACCGTCGGGACTGAAAGCTACCGCGCAGACGGGCCCCTCATGGCGAAGCACAATCGGCTCAGGGTTGCCCGAAGTATGAAAGACAACCGCCGAACCATCATATGATCCGGTAATAACGCGCGACCCATCAGAGCTGAAGGCAATCGAGCAAATCGGTTTTGTGTGAATGCTTAAATAATTGTCATCGGGTATCCCGAGAGAGCGCTTTCTTTCAACCTCCTCTGACCTGGTTACCCCATCGAAGAATGCCTGATGCATAACCGCCGCGCTGAGCGTGTGCGCCAGCGTTTTTTGTTGTTCTTTTGGCAACCCTGATTTAGGTTCGTAGTCGGTGACGCCTATGAACAGCCCAACAGTCGGCGCCTCGAGCGCTAGCCCCTCTGTGGAAGGCGGCAGACGCGGCAGCGAATACTGCACGGAACTGATCCTCATGTCGGTCTTTTGTGCGGAGCAGGGGTTGAGGAAAAAAAGGAGCATGACCGTCGAGATACGGCCAAACGCGGAGAGAAACATTGGGACACGTCGAAGCATCGCGGACATGACGACAGCGCCGGTCCATACGGACTCAATCTCTGTACGCCCATTTGGCGTACGTGCTTATAAGAATTGTGACAGACTGCCCTGAAACGTTGCATGCTGAAGTCCCGACTACGCAATATGCAAAATATGACGGTTGTAGCGCCTTTCCATGTGCTCGGCAGCCGAGAACCAAGATCAGGAATTCGGGGGGCTTGTTTTGTTGAGGGTTTCATGAGCGGTGGCCCAATCATTAGCGAGTGTCGAGAGAACTTGCTGACGGTCAGGCTGGACCAGGTAGTCGCCGAGGAAATGAATGCCAAGCAGCCTGATGTGATACAGGTTGCGCATCCCCCCATCGATGACCGTTGCCGGATAGACGTCGTGCTCCCGAAAAAGGAATGAAACGGGACCGAAGTTGACTTGGGCGTCGACGGTAACACGGTGGCCATCGGGATGGAGAGTGTATTGCTCGTCGGACCGCCAGAGAGTGAGCCAAGATTTCTGGATGCGGATGCGGTTGAACGCCAATCCGAAAACGCCGCGGTCCGGATAGGGCGTCAATTCGCTGGAAATGGAAGATTCACCAAAGATTTGCTGGAAGATACCCATAGCGCTGGCGAGCAGCTTGTTCTTAAAGGACATTGACGAGGACCAAAGACTGTGCCAACTCGTCACCTGGAACGTAAAGGTGCCAGTCCACGTGCCTGGAGCCACTTCGAAGTAATAAACCTGGCTGGAGGACTTCCGACCAGCGGAAGCCGTCTGCGGCGGAGCAATTGGGACTGGCGTCATGTGAGTTGACGCTGCCGCAGCGAATGCCGAGGCGGAACTGGAAGAAGAGGGCGGTTGGAGCGGGATGAGAGCACCTGAGTTCAAGGTATTGATGATTTGAACGATGTCCTTCACTTCGGCGGAACGGATGGTGTTAAGCACTTCCGAGACGATGAAACCTGGGGACACGATGGCCTGGCCGAGTGCGGCGATAGGAACGTTTTCCCCGGTGATCACTTCTTCTTGCTCGGCCGAGGAGAGATAAGCCAGCTTCTGTGCCATCGCCCAACTGGCGTCGCGAGCGGCAACGAGGTCGAAGTCGATGATGGACGTTTCACCATCTTGGGCTAGATCAGCCAAGAGATGAAGGTACGGTGAGAGTGCGTCGATCTCAGAAATGACTGTGGGCACCACACTGGCCAAAATCGCATTGACCTTATTAAAGTCTCCTTGAAGCGACATGATGGAATTGCCCGGGCAAGCCTTGGCAGCCGCGATAGCGAGATCGATGTTGATGTGGGGATTCATCGAGAGCAGTAGATGCTGGACGATGATGAGGTTCTCCTGGTTGGTGGCATTGAGCGCGACGGCCCACGCCTTGGGGAGCGCAGGGTCCTGAGACCGAAATTGCTGGGCTGCAGAGACGTAGCGGGATGCAAAGGCTGCGTCGAGCAGCTCCATTCGGGCGTCATCATCGAAATAGCCCGTGCCGATTTTGGAGCGAATGGTGTTGGTAACGCGAAGGTAGAGGGCGGCGAAATAACCAATGCGGCTGGGCTTGATCAATGTCCATGCAATCAGCTGCTTCAACTCAGAGATCACGCCGTCTATAGGGTTGAGTATTTGTGGAAAACTCATAACAAGGTCGCCCGAAGACTATTAATCGGAAGGCACAGTCTCGCTGATGAAGCGTTCGGTCACAAAGCACTAGGAAGCTTGAAATTGGGATGCGAGCCTTCGCCGGCTCCGAAACCAATATAGCCACGCACGACAATCTGGTTTTGGATCTTGAAATAAACACCTACACCGAGATCGTGCCGGAGATGTACAAGGTCTAAGTCCCCTGCCGACAGCCCAACTTTTCCAACCTCATAAAACCCGTAAATGCCGATGGGCCCTTGAATGTTGTGGTAGAACTCAGCTTGCAGCAGAATACGGTTGGGGGCCCGAAGCCGATAATCTACCAGTCCTCGGAGTGTATCGACGCCATTGATATCTGCACCTCCCAATGTCGGCTGGAAGTAAAACGGAACCTGCCGATTCGCGCCGACGTAGGAAGAAGTGAGCAGTTCCTTCAGAACGAGTTGGCCCATGCTGCATTGTCCACCGACAATCGGTTCGCAGAGAAGATTCTTCCACCACGGTGGTTTCAGCTCCGCCAAATCACGGCGAAAATCAAACGAGGTACTGCCGGACTCGCTGAGCCTGTTGAAAGAATAGGTGCCTGCGCCGAGATCGCTGAAACGGTCGTAGGCAACTCGGGCTTCCGTAGAATTCCAGGTTTGCGAAGCCTTTGCTGGAGTGTGAACGCGCAAATAAGCCTGATAGTTCATGAAGGAAGGCTGCGTTAACACACCGGGTGCACCCGAATTGCCATAAGCTTGGGCCACAGAGGGAACGCTAGATCCGGAACCGCCTTTGATGGTTGGCAACAGCAACTGAACGGCGCCACCGGCAGCGAACCAACTTAGAATTGGCCAATCGGCAGACGCGCCAACTTGATCTTCAAGTCGACGATAGAGGGCCAGCCCAGCCAGTGCGGTATTCGGGCCGATACCATAGAAATTCTGCTTTGCGAGGTTTGCACGCGAAACGAAAACACTGAGGGTTATCTGGTCCTCGAATCGCCGACTCTTTGTCACGTCGGCCTGCCCGAGGGCGGGCATCTTGAAGTCGTAGCGGCCTTCCATCAGATAGAAATTGGTGAACGAATATAGCCCGCGAAAGTGCAAGTCGCTTTCGCTGCCGACGTGCCCCGCCTTCGAGGAAGGGTGCATGAAGGTGTACTTCAGCCCCAAGCCGAGACCGACACTGCTTCCGGGAGCGATACTGCCAATTTCTGGCCCTGGCGGTTTGAGGCCATAGATGGTAACGGCACACCCCTCAATATCGCTCCAAGCCTTCGTCGCGCTGGCGTCGGAACAATTCTTGTGCGCATCGTCCCAACTGGTGGACCAATCGTCTTTCAGAATGTTCCACAAATGATTCTGAGCTGCGACAGGCGATGTGTCGAACAGCAGCGCGTAAGTGAGAGCCCCGAGGATAAATCTGGTTATTCGCATAGGAGGAGCTTCAATTTACCCGACGTGTTAGATTTGCCGCCACTTGGGCGACGTAGACCCCCGCAGAGTGCTCATCGTGAATCTGGGACGGGTCCATTCCCGTTCGCAATTCAGGAGGCAGCTGGCTTTCCAAAGCCGCTGCGTGTTGAACGGCATCGTGTTGCAAAGCCGAAAGCGCTGCCGGAGCAACAGCGGCCTTTGCAGCGACCGCCGCGGTCGCGGGACTTGTGGCCGCAGCAAAATCGGGTTGTTCCATCCGGGGCGCCGCGCTCAAATCCAAGAGCGACTCGAACGTATTGGCGACTTGTGCCCGTTTACCCAGGATTCCCGAGGGCCACGCGTTTCCCGCAAATAGCTTCATGGCGGTGGCAATCAAGGAAGTGTGGTCGTAGATGGTTTGGTCGATCTTCCCGGCAGTGACGTACGGAGAGATCACCACAGCGGGAACGCGAGGTCCCAGTTGGGTGAAGTCAAATGGCGGATCCGGACAGGAGATAGAGTCCGGCGAGCAGGCGATGAGCACGGCTGGAACGGTGTTTGGTCCGGGAGGCGAGACGTGATCGTACAGGCCGCCGTGTTCGTCATACACAATCACCAAAATACTGCTCTTCCAAACGTCGTCGTTGCTGCGCAGGTCGTCATACACGGAATGAATAAACCCTTCACCGGCCGCCACATCGTGGTCTGGGTGTTGATCGTTGGCGGGCAGCGATGAACCGACGGTTTGTGAGTGGTAGCGTGGTTCGATAAAACAGTAGCTCGGCAGTTTGTTCTGACGGCAAAGCTCCCCAAATCGGCTGTACTGCGCAAAAAACCGCGCTTGATTGTGAAGTAAGAGCCCTTCAAAACTGAGCGCAGCGGTCCAATCCTCGTAGAAGATTGCCGAACTTACTGCCGGGTTGAGACTGAAAAGAACTTCGTAGACCGTTTTGAACCCTCCCAAGAAATCAGGTGAGAGCGAATCCAGTCTTCCTCTAGTGGTACCCGCATGAGCATACAGGCGGTTTGCGAGTGTCGGCCCCGGCACGGAGCAAAACCATCGGTCGCACACCGCATAGGAACTAGCGAGCGTCGCAAGAATAGGAAGATTCTTGGGGGCGAAGCAGTTCATCACCGGCGTAGCGCTCGCAGGACTGCCAGTGTAGCGTTCATAGTTCCGAACAAACCCGGACATATCGGCTTGCTGCCCCGGTGCAGGTGGATACTCCCCAAACATCTGCTCCATCACATCTTTGAAATCATGACGAGGATCGATGCCGAGGTCTCCGGAGTACCTCGCCTGGTCATTTGCTCGCACAGGCTCACCCGTGGAGTCTGAGTTCGATTGCGTACCGTCAAGGCCGTCGATGAGATAGTCGACGGATTTCATGTACCCAAGCATGTGGTCCAGCGACCGGTTTTCCATCATCAGGACGATCAGATGTTGGATTTGCGCACTCATGGCTGCACTCTGCGCGGTAGACGCCACAACTCAGGGCACTTTACTCGTAAACTAACGCTAAGACAAGTAGTATAGCTCTATCGCCAACAGGCACTGGCGTCAACTTTGTCTCAACAGAGCCATGCTGATCTCTGACTCCGGCCACATCCACAGGCTACTTCTCCGCTTGCTTGATCAGCGTGTCCCGCTCCTCGGATGTGGTCGGCAACGTGAACTGCGCGTCTCCGCAAAAAGGCAGCTGAGGGTGATATGGAGCTTTTGCAGCCTCCTGGCACATAAGGTGCGAAGCTCATCGGAACCACCCCGACCAAAACTTTACGTTGCCAAGTCCTTGGGGTCGTACGGTTCCGGATGTTGGCTTGAGCCGAAGCGCCGTCTCTTGTATACCGAGGGCACTACAGAACAAAAGGCACGCATTCAGCAAGACGAGGAATCCACCAATCACAAGATCATCAAGCGCCTTCAACGTGTATGCTCCAACAGCGGAAACCAGCAACGCACAAACGAATGGCGGCCAGGCGGCATTTATTCCCGTGAGAGCTCGGAAGGTATTCCCGAGAACAGTAACGGCTGCCGACGCCCCCGCAAAGGTGCCAATGCTTGCGAGCGAAAAGAGGGTTTTCGATGTCTCTGGCATGTTAAATTTCTCCTACTCGTATGGAGTGAGCCCTGGATCTCCCAATCTCAATCGAAAATACTCTACCAATGGGGTCGCTTCCGCTGCATAACTCAGTCTCTGATCTGGATCTCCTGCCACGATCATGCCGAGCCATTGCCCGGTTTGTTCGTTGAACACCCATGAACCCGAGTCTCCTTCATGGCTGAAAGCGCGTTCGAACAGGGCACTAAGACGGCCGAACAGGGGAATTGTCAGGGGAACAATCTGTATGTGAGGAAATCTGAACGTTTGGCCCTCCGCGTCGAGTTCCAAAACCGGGCAACTGATATAACCCTTTTTTCTTGAAACGTGTCCCTTGCATACCAGTTGCTTCCGAATGCGAGATTCACGAACCTCTCCTTCTGTCGCAGCGACGCAGGGCGTGCCACGATTTGGAATGGCAAAGCATGTTGAACCACCGTTGATCAATGCCGCATCAGGCTGGTTCTCCCCTTTGCTGGGAGAGTATGTACAAACGACCGATTTGCATTCCGGGGAAAGAACGTGGGCACAGGTCATTCCAAGATCGCCGCGAGAGCCCCGAAGCACTCCTCCTACTATGCCCTTCATTCCAGATCCGACTTCGCATTTTCCTTGCAGTACAACTTGCGTCGGCGGTCGAAACTGAACGCCTATCCCAAGCCAGTCAGCAATTCGACTTAGCCTCTCCGAGTACCAACGTGGGTAGTGCGTTTCAATGAGGACGGACCACGGAAAGAGTTCCGTTCTTAGCAGCTTCTTCTCATGAATTAGTTTCACTAGGGGGTAATTCTCGGGGTACCGATAGAAGAAGCGTTCATCGTATCGAAACGGTGGACCTTCGGTTCGCGAAATGGCCACGATGGCATCGACAACCCGATCTGCTAGAAGGAGCTCGTCCGATTCCAGTTGCCATCGCAACCGAACCGCCTGGGCAATTGCATCCGGTGATTCTAGGCCAAATTCGTTGAGCCTTGCGGGGCGAAACTCTGGCGGTATTTCCAAGAACTCATAGCCTACCCAAAATCGTGATTGAGGATTCTGAGAGCGACTGGACAGTTCCAAGATAGCGGCACGGCGCTCCTGAGCACGACGTCTAGAGAGTTCAGCCGGTTGGCTATGCAGAGAAAAGAGTGTGGACCATCTAACCGCGCGGCGGTGGTCTAGTAGACGTGCGAGCCAAGTCCTGATGGAGAGAAAGAGAATTTGACCGAAAAAGACACCAAGGACCAAAACGAAAAATGTGACGACCCATCGTTGTGCGGTTGTAGAGAGCAGAGCCGCCTCACATGTAGGCACATCTTATGTCACATGTCTTAATAAGCAAATCATTTTCTTTGGATAAGGACGTCCTGAGTCGGAAGCTTGGGAAAGAGAGCGCTCAACATGGAACGTATTTGGAGTGGGCAATCATACCGCCAAGGGCATGCAGGAGCGGCCTAGAGAACCAGCAGCTAACGAGCTGCAATTCGGCCAACGAATTCAACGACAACGGGTACGCCGTCTACTTCTGGCGGGATTGCCTCCTGATTTCCAAGCGGTTCCGAAAGATTTACTTTAATTCCGTACCCCTGCCCAATACGAACCAACCCAATCCCGTTTACTTGTGGCAGGTCTTCGAGACGTAGAACTACTCGACTCTTCGCTGCGCGAGCACGGTCGATGCCTACTCCATCCATGCACCTTAGTATAGCAATTTGACGTCAAGCTCATCAAACACCTTTTGGATGGGATTCGCATAAGTAAGCCCTTTACCGTTCTTGCCACCATGATCGCCACCTGCGAAAAGCAGTGCGACGGCTTGTCGCTGATCATCGTAAATCAGTGAACCGCTGTCTCCACCCAAGCTAAATGGTTCATCATCCGCCCCTTCGATTTCAATTTGGGAGTCGAACCTGAGATTTCCCAGGTCATAACTAACAACCACGTTGTCCAATTCAAATGCTAAGATTCGACCATTGGTCAAGCCAGTGGTTCGGCCAATTTTGTGTACCGCCTCGTTTTCAGCAGGTAAGCCGCCAACAGCACCCGTAATTTGGCCCACGCCCTTCAGCAGACCCGTTTCGAACGGAATGCCTTCGTCAATACTTGCAAGGGCACAGTCGACGTGGTTTGGCCCCGAGGGGTTCAGTCGGATGAAACTGTCGAGGGAACCAACCTTGTCCCTGCTACGCTGACCTTTGTCGTATACCCCCGGTTGCAGAATCGCATCTCCCTTGCGACCGCTATTTTCGTCCGCGAGAACGTGATTATTTGAAAGAATTCGTGGCTGCTTCTTTTCTCCCTTACCGACAAAGCAGCCAAGGGTGCCCGCAGTGATATTAAAATGGCCGATTGATGTGCCTACCAGCAAGGGTTGCTGACGGCACTGGTACCAAGGTGCGGCCCTCTTCACAATCCGACCGATATAACGGACATCCACCTCTCCTTTTGCGGCCTTTTGCATCGCTTCGACCTGAGGTCCATTTTCAAGAGCCCGTGTTTGGACGCGCACGGCGAGCTGGTACGAGTCCTTCCCTCTCGGCACGATTCCGACAGCTATTGTTCGCTGCACGTCGTCGACTGCGTCCACAGACCTGGCACCCACTCCGAGTGCGGACACTCCCACGGCCCGGGCCATAATGGGCCTAACTTGTTGCTTCAAACACAATGCCTTCACTTCACGCGCGGAGTCGAGATACACGAAAGAAGCTCCTACATTGAGAGAAATCTATGCTCTCTTAGCTGAGTTGTCAACCACTGGCTGGTTAAGGGGGAAACAATTTTGCGAACGACGCCAAGTGTGGTCGCATTCGTGGTGTTCGGATATCTGACGGTAAACCTTCGGCGGGAGGCACGACGCCAAAAGCTGGCAAGGCCTAAAGGCAACACCACGGCACAGTTATTTTTTATCCGGTGGTTTCTTATATTCGAACTCCGTCCTACGAACACGCCAATTTGTCAGATTGAACGAGAAATCGATTGTGATTGTGGCTTGCTGCTGCCAAAGAAAATGGTCGTCCACTTTGTTTCTAAACAAGAACAACTGATACGTGGGCGAGAATGAGAGACTTGGAAATACCTGGAACGTGATTTTGTTGGTCATGAGATGGCGGAGACGTGTGTCCGTCGAGTTGTCCCCGGAGCTGTTGAAGAAGAAGTCGCCCTCATTTTCTAAAGACTCCGTGACCTTCGGGATGATCGGCACATCCAGCAATCCATGCCAGAAAATGCCTGTTCGCAGGCGGCCGGCGCGCTGGACGTCCACACGAGAGTTGGTGTCAATAGCCGGATTGCCTTTGACGCATGTTTGCAATGGATTGTTGGCCGCGAGGATGCACGGGGGACCAATCGTGGCTCCTTGCTGGTTCACAAACTGGAAGGCAGTAATGGCGTTTAGGTCGCGCCCACCCTCGATCCCGCCCTCGATGTAGCTGCGACGGTTATGCCAGCGTGGTCCGACGCGGCCAAGAAGCGTCCAAGTCCGGCCGACTTCGATGTTTAGAGTATTGTCGTGCGGATCGGCGGGATTTGCGGGAGTCACTTTGAGTTGCGTGATTGGAGTGGCAAACTGTGTCTCCAGATGGAGGACTGTTGCAATATCGAAATGGGGAATGGCCCTATTTCCGCCAGTGTGAAAGTAGGAGCCGGTGTCGAACTCCATTCTGTTTGCCTGCTGGTTGGGCTTTGAGGGCCCTGACTGTTGAGCGGTAAACTTGCCGATATATGTCAAGTCTTGGGACGCAAAAGCGTCAAACGCCGAATTGGACTTTGTAAAAGAGGTCTTCTCATCCAGATTCCACGAGATGTATCTCGGCGATGTCGCATCCGAATTCTGTACGCCGCCAAAGAAGTTATTCAGGTCCGTTTCCGAGAACTTATGATAGAGAGCGCCATAACCAAGGCTGAGTTTTTCCAGGTTCAAGGACCAGATCGGCCGTTCCTGCACCGCCTTTTCTCTCACGCCCACTGCGGGCGGTTTCCGCCGAGAGTGGAAAAACCAGTCCCGAAACTGCCGGTACTCGGCATGGCGAGGGCGCAGATCTGCAGGCCTCATGTTCGCCAGTTCATCGAAATAAGCTTCCGGTTGGACCAGGGGGTTGCAATTGCTTCCACTCGTCACAGCACCGAGGACTTGTTCGCACACCGCTGAACTAATGTATTGCAGATCTGTCTTACTGTATTGCGGGTCAAATGCTTTCGTTCCAGCCGGAACGGCTAATTCCGGGTACCCTGTATCTCCCAGCGCGATGTAATCCGTCGTCGCGACCGTATAGAGACGCCCAGGGTCCAATGGGGCATCATTGATGGTGTATTCGCCCGGAATGGATGACTCTGAGATTCCAAGCTCAATCAACCCTCGCCCCTTTTCCAGATCAAGAGACAAATTGTCCTGGTCGCGTTGGTCGAACCCTTTCGACTCTTTCAGCGCCTGAGTGAGTGTACTGCCGAGAATTGCCTGGACCGTCAAAAAATCGCCCTTCCAAAGGATTCCGTCAAGAATTGTCTGAAGATTCGCACCGCTAAGCTGGCTAGCAGCTTCCCAGTAGAAGTCCCGCTTTTGCAAGATCGTAACATCGGCGCCGGTCTTCTGCTGCATGGCACTTAGAACGAACTCACTGAGTGCCTTTTCGCATTGAAGAGCTGTAGCGGACAGTAAGGACGGGCTTGCGGGAGAGGTGTGCGGCGAGCACGCTCCGGTCGGCAGTGAAGGGATCTTGGTCGCCAGTAGGCGCTCTCCCTGGAAAACGCTTGAGCTCGCCGCTTGTGAATTCGGCATCAGTTTAGAGGGCGAACTGGGAGGCAGGACGGAGGCTGAGAGAGAGTTTGTGTCATAAGCAGGCTGGCTCGGCCCACTTACTTCATAGGCCCGTTGAGTGCCATTCAATTCGGTTATTCGGAGGGAACGAATAGGGGACTGCATTTCGATATCTGCGGCCGATGGCCAAGCCTGGGGAGGAACGGCCATGAAAGCTGGAAAAGCTAGCGTCGGCTCGGCTGAGCCGAAGCGAATCCGCTGGAATGCTGACACTATTTGAAGCTGATGGGGGGTAGCAAAATCTTCGCTGGCCTGTGGAATGATGACGTCGAATCTGTGTCCTTCGGGCATCCGAGCGCCCAGCTCTTGGGCTGCCGCTGGTGTCATTTCGGCCAGAAGGATTCTCAGACCGGGAAAGCGTGAACGTGTGCCTTTACATCCATCATTTCCGACGCTGGCCTGCGACTTCGTAACCGCGTTGTCCAGGCAATATTTTCTGTCAAAGTATTGTTCCATTTCTTCCAGGGCCTCCGCAGGTTCCTCTGCAGAAACCTCAGTTCTATAAATAGCTTCGTCCTCATCGTTAGCAGCCCCGGTGTGATGCTTTTTGACTACTCTCCACGACGCATTCAGTCCGCCCACATGCTCCTTTAGTCTTGGATCAATCACACCGAAGATGGCAACAGGTGTCTTGCCCTTTTCCTCCTTCAAAACAAACGGGTAAGGGTCGTCATAGCAATGGTCGTTCACAGTTGGAGGGGGCACACTCGGAGGTGTTCCGCAATACTGCGGGTTCGTGGCAGTCGGCACCGTCGAGGGATGTAAGAAGAATGGCCGGTAGACCGAAAAGTGCGTACACGAAATCGGAACGTTCAGCGACGTGCTTGTGAAGTTCCCCAGAACAAGGCAGAATGCGTAGTTCTCGCCCGGATCAAGGGTGCTGAAGTGCCCGTTAAGACTGTGGTTCCGAATATTGAGCCAAAACCTTGATTCGTCTTTCGGGTGGAATAACTCGGCGCAGGTTTGTGTATCACGACAACCGGGAGGAAGGCGAATGTCGGTGGGATCATCCGGATTAGTGTCCCATATATAGCCGTGAAGGTCTTTCGGAATTTCCCCCCTGACCTGAATGAATTGTAGCCATGGATATACGCTGCCACCCTCGGGGATATTGGGTTTGAGGGAAGCAAGAAGGGCCGAAGGTCTTGAGTTAGCGGGAACTACGAACGGTACCGGGGGTTTCTTTGGAGTCAGAGAGAACTTTTGATTCTTGACCCACGTCGTCTTTATGACTAGGTTTGAGCCGAGCATATCTACGCGCCTATATTGTCTGTTTTTTTCGTCCTGCTTCTCGTCCCCCTCATTTGCGGGGAAACTCGCAAGCACCCGCGCAAGTGAGCGGAGACGTTCGGGTCCAAAGTAGAAATCGTGCTTGCCGGGAACGATTGCAGCGTAGTGTGCGAGGGCAAGAAAGCACGCGACATTATCAGCAGGAATCCATTCTTTCCCCGCTTGGAGCTCGGCGTCGAGTGCGTCCATCTCAGCTTTGGGTGTCTTCGGGTGCTTTGCAGTGAAGTCGGAATTCTCTATCCAGTGCCAATCCTTCTTAGCCTTAGTCGCATAGTCCCACGTATAGAGCTCTTTGGAGGTGACACGCGAGTTCGGAGGATCCGTGAACTTGCGAGCCTCCAACTTCGGCGCAAAATTGTCGCCGGTTCCCACCAAGATGGCGTCTTCCGAAAGGCTATCTATGAACGATTTGCTTGCCGGGCTGAATTTCGTGAGGTCAGCGGGATCCGGACACTTCGAGAATCCATGCGACGGTTGTTGTTGGTCTAAGGCGTAGTAATAGCCAAGTAGCCGCCCGGTGTAAAGTACTCGGACATCCGGGTGCGCTTGTGCCCAAAGCTCGTGGGGACACGACAGCGCGCAAGCAAGAGAAGCAACGAGGGCCATCGGCAATCGCATTGACATTGGCATGACTCCTAGAACTCGCGAGGTAAGAGAATCTGCAAGTTATAACCAGTTTGTTTTAATAACTCAATGAGATAATTAAGGAAGAAAGACAAGGCGTGAGGTCTAGACGAACGCCCACGTGCTTTGACGATGGGCCAAGCATCCGCATGGTTCGAGATCTCCGGGAGCTTCCCAATCGTTTTTCGTATTCATACCAGTTCGCGGCCAACGGACCCTCCGGTCGCAATACCTGCCAAATCGCTCGCTCGTTGAAAGACCCGTCGCGGATTATACGTACGTAGTATGTATGTAATTCCTTTAGAAGTTATCTCATAAACACATTGAAGGCATTGAACCATTGAAAGTTATGGCCAATGGCGTAAATCGAGAGCATGGATATCACCGACGCCCAATGGGCGTTGCTCGAACCGCTGTTTCGTCCCAAACGTCGGGAAGAT
>WNFC01000642.1_pt1 | contig 35165 bp, 37 predicted proteins | sample 5400541 | NCBI WGS metagenome assembly WNFC01 (sample SAMN13153342, study PRJNA577476) | soil metagenome | isolation source: 120 cm saprolite under Douglas fir tree site 2 hole 2 replicate 1 | place: USA:California | collected 2015-04-18
TCCCGGTGCTCTTCAGCGCAGGGCGCAACCCGATCACCGAGTCGGGGCATGCCGGCAGCCGCGACCGTCCCATCCACTGGGCGCAGGAATCCTTCGACCAGGCCGCGATGGTCCGCGAGTTCGTCAAGTGGGACTACGAGCTCCGAAGCGTGTCCGATCTCGAGACCGTGGTGGACCGCGCGCTCACCTTGTCGCAGGCCGAGCCGCAGGGGCCCGTCTATCTCACGCTGCCACGCGAGGTGCTGGGCGCACGCCAAGAGGCAATCGAGTACGCCGATCCCGCCCGTGTGGCGAAACCGGGCCCGCTCGTCCCCTCGCCCGAGTCCATTGCCGAGGCCGCGCAGCTTCTTGCGACGGCGCGAAACCCGCTTATCATCGTCAAGGCGGCGGGCCGCGATCCCGGCGCCGTTGCGTCGCTCGTGGCGCTGGCCGAGGCGCTCGGCGCTCCGGTCTTCGACCAGTTCCACACCTACGTGAATTTCCCCCAGGATCATCCGCTCCACGGAGGCTTCGACGCCGCGCCTCACCTGGACGCGGCCGACGCCATCCTCGTCGTCGAATCCGACGTGCCCTGGTTCCCGGCCTTCACGCGGCCGAGGCCGGAAGCCCGAATCATCCACGTGGGCGTGGACCCGCTCTTCTCTCGTTACCCGCTCCGCGGCTTCCCCACCGATCTCGCCCTTGCGGGCACTCCGCGCCTCGCACTCCAGGCGCTGGCCGAAGCCGTCGAGCGCTTCGCGGACGGCGCGGTGGTCGCGGAGCGCCGCGCGCGCTGGACGGAGCAGCATACCCGGCAGCGTGAGGCCGCCGTGGCGCGGGCGCGGGCCGTCCAGTCCGACACGCCCATCGACATGGCCTGGCTCTCGCGCTGCGTGGGCGAAGTCGTGGACGAGCAGACGATTGTCGTCAACGAGTACGATCTGGACGCGACCCAGGCCTGCTTCACCCAGCCCGGGACCTATTTCGGGGCACCGCCCTCGGGCGGGCTCGGCTGGGGGCTGGGCGCTGCGCTCGGCGCCAAGCTCGCCGCTCCGGACAAGACGCTGATCTGCTGTGTCGGCGACGGCGCCTACATCTTCGGTGCCCCCACGGCCGCTCACTTCGTCTCCCGCGCCTACAACCTGCCGGTGCTCTTCGTGGTCTTCAACAACCGCACCTGGAATGCCGTCAAGCGCGCGGTGCAGACGTTCGCGAAGGACGGCTGGGCCGTGAAGACCGACTCGATGCCGCTGACCGCGCTCGAGCCGGCGCCCGACTACGAGATGGTCTGCCGCGCCTCGGGCGGCCACGGCGAGCGGGTCGAGGACCCCGCGCTGCTTCCGGACGCGCTCAAACGCGCGCTACGCATCGTCAAGGAGGAGAAGCGCCAGGTCCTTCTCAACGTGATCTGCAAGAAGCCGTGATGAAGATCCTCGCCACAGGACTAAGCGGGCCGGCGGACGAGCTCGATCTCCTCCGCGACGCGGGTCACGAGGTACTGATCGGCCGGCCGCTCGACCAGCCTGGCCGGAAGGCCTACACGGAAGCCGAGCTGATCGAATCGGCCCGCGGCATCCACGTCATCCTCGCCTCGCATCTCGAGACCATCAGTCGCGGCGTCCTCGAGTCCGCGGCCGACCTCAGGCTCGTCATCGTGCCCTTTATCGGAACGGACAAGATCGACCTCGACGCCGCCTCGAAGCAGGGCGTCCTCGTGGCCAACAGCCCGACGCCGGAGAACTTCATCGCCGTCGCCGAGGCGACCATCGGCCTCGTCCTGATGCTGCTCAAGCGCGTCAAGCACAACGAGGCCAAGCTCCGCCGCGGCGAGTGGGCGCAGCGCCAGGACCGCGGCGACTTCCTCTTCGGCAAGACCGTGGGCCTGGTCGGCCTCGGCCGCGTGGGCTCGCACGTCGCGCGGCGTCTCGTCAACTGGGACGTGCGCCTCCTCGCCGCGGATCCCTACGTCTCCGCGGACCATGCCGCGGCACTCGGCGCGACGCTCGTGGACCTGCCCGCGCTCCTGGCCGAGTCCGACGTCGTCTCGCTCCACGCCTCGCTGACCGATGAGACGCGCGGGCTCATCGGCGAAAAGGAGCTGCGTCGGATGAAGCCCACGGCGCTCCTCGTCAACACCGCTCGCGGCGAGATGGCCGACGAGGAAGCGGTGGCCCGGGCTCTCGAAGAGGGCTGGATCGCCGGCGCGGCCATCGACGCCTTCGTCAAGGAGCCGCTGGGCCCCGGGAACCCGCTCCGCGGCGTCGATCCCGAGCGCCTCATCCTGACCCCGCACAATGTCAGCCACAGCGAAGCGGGCCGGCGCGCCAATCTCCGTCTCGCCCTCGAGCAGATCCTGGCCGCCGCACGCGGCGAGGCGCCCGCCCACTGCGTCAACCCGGACACGATCCCACGCTGGAGAGGCAAGCCATGAGCGGCAACGCCATCCCCGTCCTCGATGCCGACGGCCACGTGACCGAGTCGTACGAGCAGATCGCGAAATACCTCGACGAGCCGTATCGCCGGCGCCCGCTCACCTTCCCGCTGTACACGGCGGACGGCTGGGACCGGCGGCTCATCGACAAGTTCCACGACTGGGCGGGCAACGCCGACGAGTGGCTGCGGGCCCTCGACAAGGGCGGCATGGAGCTGGTGGTGCTCTACCCGACGCTCGGCCTCTTCATGAGCTTCCTCAAGGATCGCGAGTGGGCGGTGAGGCTCTGCCGCGCCTACAATACGATGATGCACGAGGAGTTCATCAAGCAGAGCCCCCGGCTGCAGTCCGTCGCACTCCTGCCCGTGCAGGATCCCAAGGCCGCCGCGCTGGAGCTTCGGCGCGCGGTGAGCGAGCTGGGTCACGTCGGTGCCATGCTCGCCGCGGACGGCACCCACCTCCTCGGCGACGAGCGCTTCCTGCCCGTCTACGAGGAGGCCGACCGGCTGGGCGTCATGCTGGGCATTCATGCCTCCGGCTCGCACCTAGGCGGGGCTGGGGTGGATCTTTTCCCGCGCTTCATCCAGGCGCACACCTCCTCGCACGCCTTCGGCCAGATGCGCCAGCTCACGTCCGTGGTCTTCGAAGGCATCCCCGAGCGCTTCCCGCGCCTCAGGCTCGCCTTCCTCGAGGCGGGCTGCGGCTGGGCGCCGTACTGGATGGAGCGCATGGACGACGAGTACGCGAAGCGCGCCGAGGAGGCGCCGACGCTCCGCAAGAAGCCGAGCGACTACATCCGGAGCGGGTCCATCTACTTCTCCTGCGAGGCGGACGAGTGGCTGCTGCCGCAGGCGGTCAAGCTCGTGGGCGAGAACCAGATCGTCTACGCCTCCGACTTCCCCCACTGGGACCACAGCTTCCCCGGCTCGATCGACGAGATCAAGGAGCGCGGCGACATCACGGACGCGCAGAAGCGGAAGATCCTCGCCGACAACACGCGCCGGCTCTACGGCCTCAAGCCCTGATCGGGAGCGCCCAGACATGGACTGCTGCAGCCACGAGGGGCCGTCGAAGGGCGACGCGAAGTTCGACTTTAGGAAGATCGCCGACGGCGTACACGTCGCGGTGGCTGCGCCCGCCTACAAGGTCAACTGCAACACCGCCATCATCGAGAGCGACGACGGCGTGACCATCGTGGACACGCACTCCAAGCCCTCGGCGGCCCGAGTGATCGTGGAGGGCCTCGGCGACATCACCAGGAAGCCGGTTCGCTTCGTCGTCAACACGCACTTCCACTGGGATCACTGGCATGGCAACGAGGTCTACCCCGCCGCCTACCCGAACGCGGAGATCATCACGAACCAGATCACGCGCGAGGCCATGGTGCGCAAGGGGCTCAAGCGCATCCAGGATCATGTTCGCCAGGTGCCCGCGGAGATCGCGAAGCTCAAGGCCGACCTCGCCGAGGCGCGCACCGCCGGGGATCGCGCGCGCCTCGAGGCCGACCTGCGCCACGCCGAGTCGTACCTCGCCGAGGTGACGGAACTCAAGCCCGCGCTTCCCACCATGGCCTTCGAGCGGACGATGAAGCTCTACCGGCGCGACCGCGAGATCCACCTCCTCTACCTCGGGCGCGCGCACACCGAGGGAGACGTCTTCGTCTATCTCCCGAAAGAAAAGGTGGTCGTCACCGGCGACGCCGTGATCGGCTGGACGCCCTACATGGGCGACGGCTACCCCGAGGACTGGGTGGCGACGCTGGACCGGCTGGCGGAGCTGGATTTCACCCACATCATCATGGGTCACGGCGAGCCCGTGGGCCGCGACTGGCTTCGCACGTTCCGCGGCTACGTCCACGACATGGTCGAGGCCGTCCGCGAGGAGACGGTCCGCGGCGCCACGCTCGAAGAAACCAAGCGGCGCGTCACGGACAAACTCGCGCCCACGTACGAGAAGCCGTTTTCCGCGTACGGCGACTACCGGCCCTGGCGCTGGGGGCTCGCGCTCAACATCGAGCGCACCTACGCGATGGTCAGCTGAGGTGGGCGGGGGCGGCGTCCATCTGATCGGCAGCGTGCCGCTCGCCGACGCCGAGGCAGTATTCCGGACAGTTGCCGCGGCCCTTGGCCCGCACCTCACCCGCCTGCCCGACGGCGAGACGGGGGAGCGGCGCCGCTGGATCTACTTCCAGCGCCTCATGCTCGAGCGGCACCCGGACATGGAGATCGATCCGACCCTCCCGCTCTTCGCCCTGCGCCAGTGGGACGGCAAGCTCCTGCGGGAGAGCCCGCTGCTCCGTTTCCGGCCCGGGATCGATCCGGACGGCGTGAAGTTCGAGACGGGCTATGCTCAGGCGGCGCGGGCTTCGTATGAGACATTCCGCGCCCTCCAGGTGGCCGGTGTCATACCGGCGCGCGTGCGCTTCCAGGTCTGCCTGCCGACACCGATGGCCAGCGCCTACATGTACGTGAGCCCGAAGGCGCGCGAGGCGTACATCCCGGCCTACGAGCGCGCGCTCCGGGGCGCGCTCGGCGACATCCTGGAAGCGATCCCGGCCGGGCGGCTCGCGATCCAGTGGGACGTCTGCCAGGAGGTGCTGGTCCACGAGGGCTTCTTCCCCGATCGGCCCGCGGACTACGAGCGGCAGATCGTCGCCGAGCTGGCGCGGTTGGGCGATGCCGTGCCCGAGGCGGTCGAAGCCGGCTATCACCTCTGTTACGGCTCGCCCGCCGACGAGCACCTGGTGATGCCGCGCGACATGGCGGTCATGGTCGACATGGCGAACGGTCTGCGCCAGGCGCTCCGGCGGCGCATCGACTTTCTCCACATGCCGGTGCCCCGGGACCGGGACGACGCCGGCTACTTCCAGCCGCTCACCCGACTCTCCGGCTTCGATGACTCCGCCTTGTATCTCGGCCTCATACACCACGATGACCGCGAGGGTGATCTTCGCCGCATTGCGGCAGCGCGCCCGTTCGCCGGGTGGTTTGGAGTCGCCGCGGAATGCGGATGGGGCAGGACGGACCCCCAGCGCGTCCCGAGCCTGCTCGAGAGCCACCGCGCCGCCGCGGAGCACCCGGGACGAGTTCCAGCAGGACACGCCCCGCGGGTGTAATATCGGGAGCCCGTAACCAGTTATCCACCCCTGACGATCGAGGAGACGACGACATGGCGCAAGAAAAGATCCCGTTGGATGCGACGCGCTTCGCTACCGGCATGGCCTGGAAGGACTATCTGGCCCAGATGGGCGACACGAAGGCCCGGACGGAGGAGAACTACAACAAGGCCTCCCTGACCGCCGACGAGAAGCAGTTCTTCAGCGGCCTCAACCAGGTCAAGTACGTGCTCATGATGGCCGAGAACTGGTGCGGCGACGTCCACCGCAACTCGCCGATGATCGCGCGGATCGTCGAGGCGATGCCGGGGACGGAGATGCGCGTGTTCTTCCGCGACCAGAACCCCGACCTGACGGACTGCTTCCTCAACAACGGCTACCGCTCCATCCCCATCGTCGCCTTCTTCGACAAGGACTGGAACGAGATCGGGCGCTGGATCGAGCGGCCCGGCGCGGCCACCCAGAAGTCGTACGCCATTCGCGCCACGACAGTGGACGTGGCGGGTGAAGACCAGACCAAGAAGGACGCGGCGATGGCCGAGATGCGCAAGCAGGTCCAGGCGGGCTACGACACCGCCCCCGACAAGAGCCTCTGGCGCGAGACCGTGAAGGAAGTGCGGACCGTGCTGGAGACGCGGCTCGGGCTCGCCGGCAAGAAGTAGCCGACCGCCGCAGGCTGCTCAAAAAGGTCCAGATGCGAGGCGGCGCCCGACGGCCGCACGCGAGGCGTACTCCCTGTACGTTGAGCGTGCGGCCGAGGGCGCCAACAAAGCAGATGGGCCTTTTTCAGCAGACTGCTAGCTCCGCTCGGCGATCTCGCGCATCTTCCGGAAGGCCAGGTAGCGGAGCCGGTTCGCCTCCGGCATCTTGGACAGGTCCACCTCCGCCACCGTCAAGCCGTAGGCCTCGTAGGTCGGGATGTCGCGCTCGGCCAGCGGCGGCATCGCCTGCTTGCGCGCGAACGCCGCCTCGATGTACGGCCCGAGCTCCTCCATCTTTCGCGCCTGCCGTGCGGCGTCGCGCTCCTTGAACTCCGGCATCACCTCGCGCGCGAAGAGCTCGAGCGACTCGCAGATGTGCTCGTGTTGGTTGTTGCCGCCCTGCTGGATGAAGATGGTCTGATCGACGCCGTTCGTCTCGAACTGCCGCAGGCTCGCGGTGAGCTGGGCCGGCGTGCCGATGCAGCCCGTCCCGCCGCCGAGAACCTCGAGTCCGAGCTGGTCGCGCACGGCGACGAATTTCTTCCAGATGTCCGTCCGCCCGGGCGTGTGCTTGCCGAAGCTGTAGTGGTGGCCGAGCGCGAACTGGAAGAAGCGGAAGCCGTCGGTGCCGCGCCGCCCCGCCTCCGCGCCGTCGGCGTGGCAGGAGAAGCCCGTCACCATGGCCACGTTGGGGTTGACGGTGTGGCCGATCGGCACGCACTCGCGCTTGAAGGTGTCGTAGTAGTCCGCGATCCAGTGCGCCGCCTCCGCGGGGTCGATGAAGGCGAACGTGAGCGCGCCCATCCCGAGCTGGGCGGCGAGATGGATGGTCTCGCGGTTCGAGCACGCGACCCAGAGCGGCGGGTGCGGCTTCTGGACGGGCTTGGGCATGACGTTGCGCACGGGCATGGCGAAGTACTTGCCCTGGTAACCCGGGTACGGGTCCATCACCATCATGTTCGCCACCTGCTCGGTGGTCTCGCGCCACATCTCCCGCCGTTCCGCCGGCGTGATGCCGAACCCTTCCAGCTCCGCCCGCGACGCCGACTCGCCGGTGCCCCACTCGACGCGGCCGTTGGACACCAGGTCGAGGGTGGCCAGGCGCTCGGCGATCCGCGCCGGATGGTTGTACCCGGGCGGCATGAGGACGATGCCGTGCCCGAGCCGGATGCGCTTGGTGCGCTGCGAGGCGGCGGCCAGGAAGACCTCGGGGGCGGAGGAGTGGGAGTACTCCTCGAGGAAATGGTGCTCGACCTCCCAGGCGTAGTCGATGCCGAGCCGGTCGCCCAGCTCGACCTGGTCGAGCGCGTCCTGGAAGAGCTTGAGCTCGCCGCCCTCGGCCCACGGGCGCGGCAGCTGGTGCTCGTAGAAGATGCCGAAGCGCATGCGTTATCTCCTTGGCTAGAAGATTGGACCGATCGCCGCGCCGCTCATCAGGGGCGGCGCCGCAGGGCGAGGAGCACGACCCCCGTCTCGTACAGCTCCTCGCCGAGGATGACGGCCGCGATGATGATGGTGGCGCGTGATCCATAGATGATGCCGAGCGCGAAGGCGATGCACGCCGAGGCCGCGATGAGCGCCCGGATGCCGCGGATGAGCCGGGCGCTGCTGTCCTCGTCACCGGAATGACGAAGGGCGCTGTCGACGTGACGGATCGCGCGCCAGCCCAGCACGGCGGCGAGGACGAGGAGACCATCGGCGATGAGCGGGCTCACCGGCCCTCGCTCAGTTTTTCTTCAGGCGCACGTCGTCGAGCGGCGCCGACCACGGCCAGGGGTCGATCAGCATCAGGGCCGGCTCGGCAACCCGCGGGCCGATCCCGCTTGGCCAGTTGTATTCGAAGATCGGCCCGAGCCTCACGCGCTCGTGCAGGAGCTGCTGGATCTTGTGCAGGAGCACCTCGCGCTTGCGCCGATCCAGCTCGCGGCTCTGCTGCTTGTAGAGCGCGTCGATGTCGGGATAGCCGCCGTAGGCGAAGGCGCCGTCGCTCGGGATCACCTCCGACATCCGCGAGGCGGCATTGCCGTAGAGCGCGCTCGTGCAGACGCAGAGCCCGTGCAGCTGCCTCGCCTGCAGCGCCGAGAGGTAGGTCGCGCGCTCCATCGGCCGCATCTTGAGCCGGATCCCCACCGCCCCCAGGTATCCCACGATGGCCTCGCCCAGCGTGAAGTACGGCGGCAGCTGGTGCAGCTCGCCCGCGTCGAAGCCGTTGGGATAGCCGGCCTCCGCGAGGAGCGCCTTGGCCTTCACCGGATCGTACGGGTAGGGCTCGATGGGAAGGCGGAACTCGAAGTGGCGGGGAATGAACGTGCCCGTCGGCTTGGACGCGCCGAGCGTCTCGGCCTCGCTGAGGGCGCGGCGGTCGAGGGCGTAGTTGGAGGCCAGCCGCACGCGCCGGTCGTGCCAGGGCGACTTCGGGTCCCACTGGTCGAGGTAGTCGAGGAAGAACACGGCGATCCCGCCTGAGAAGGCCAGCTTGAGGTTGGGGTCGCGCTTCACTTCCTCCGCCTGCGGCACCTCGAGCAGGTACGCGATGTCGACCTCTCCCCGCTTCAGCATGGCGGCCCGAGTGGTGGACTCCGTCACACTCTTGAAGACGAGGCGCTTCACCGAGGGGACTTTCCGCCAGTAGCCTTCGAAGGCCTCCATGACCAGCTCGACGCCGGGCGTGTGGCTCACGAACTTGTAGGGCCCGAGGCCGATCGGGTGGCGCTTGAAGCCGTCGTCGCCGACCTGCTCGACGTACTTCTTGGGCACGATCCAGCCGGCCCCGCTCACGACGGTTCCGTAGAAGGTCATGAAGTCGGGCCACGGCTCGTGCAGCTGGAATCGCACCCGGTACGGTCCGACCACCGTCACCTCCCGTACCTTCTCCTTGAGGATCCGCGCGCCCTTGGAGCGGTAGAAGCTGAACTTCACGTCCTCGGCGGTGAAGGGGTCGCCGTTGTGGAACTTGAGCCCTTCGCGCAGCTTGAACTCGTAGGTTCGCTGATCTGCGCTCACCGTCCAGGACTCAGCCAGGCACGGCGTCATCGCATTGCCGGGCATCGGCTTGACGAGCGCGTCATGGATTGCATAGAGGAGCCAGAAGGGCGTGATCTGCCCGACCACCTCCGCCGGGTCGAGCCACGCGGCCGAGAGGGTGATGTACAGCGCCCAGCGCATCTCGCCTTCCGGCTTGGCCTGCGCCGCCGCCTCTGAGGCGAATCCGCCCGCAAAGGCTGCGCACCAGAGGAGCAGACAGCCGAGGGCGAGACCGCGTGCGACTCTCATGCTCTTTCCTCCTTTCCGCACGGTACAGGAGCTTACACGAAGTGAATTCTGGATCGTCCCGCAAATTCCTGTAAGCTGAGGGGTGACATGAGCTGGCGTCGGGTGATCCCCCTCATAGCGGTGCTCGTGCTGGCCCCCGGGCCGGAAGCCTGGGCGGGCGCGCCGACCGAGCAGCTACGCACGTACACCGACCAGGTGCTGAAGATCCTGCAGAATCCCTCGATGACGCTAGCAGACCGGCGCGAGGCAGTCCGGAATCTGGCCGAGGAGGTCTTCGATGTGACGGAGACGGCCAAGCGGGCGCTCGGCCAGCACTGGCTGCAGCGGAGCCAGGCCGAGCGCGACGAATTCGTGAAGCTGTTCGCGAACCTGCTCGAACAAACTTATATCGCCAGGATCGACGAGTTTGGTGGGGAGAAGCTCACCTACGTGGGCGAGCAGATCGACGGTGAGCGGGCCGTCGTCCGCGCGAAAATCACGACCAAGAACGGCACCGATGTGCCGGTGGAATCCCGGGTCCTGCTGAAAGGCAATCGGTGGCTGATCTACGACATCCTCATCGAAAACCTGAGCCTGATCTCCAACTACCGCGCTCAGTTCGACCGGGTGATTCGAACGGCCTCGTATGACGAGCTCGTGAAGCGCCTGAAGACCAAAGGCGAGTTCCTCAGCGAAAAGGGAACCAAGGCGCCCCGGAAGGGTGACCCGGGCAAGAACTAGGCGCCCGGCTCGCCGCGTCGCGTCCCGGGCTCAGGGGCCCGTGACCTTCTTCACCAGGCCCGACATCGCCCGGGCGTTGCCATCATCCATTGCCCCCAGAGCCGTCACCACCCCTTCGCGATCTGCCGCCGGCCTGTTCTGGCTCACCTTCCACTTGCCGACGAGCCTCGTGAGCGGAATCTCGATCCCGACGATGGCGCCCAGCATCTGCTCGACGAAGTCGGCGGGCGCGTCGGTGACCTTCCAGGGCTCGGGCCTGCCGGCCTCATGGCGGGCCGTGAGCCGCTCCACGAGCCCGCGCAGCCACGCCCGGTCCTCGACGATCCGCATCGGGCCGTAGGCGTGGACGACGATGTAGTTGTAGGTCGGCACGACCTTGCCCGTCTCGCGCTTGGTCTGGTACCAGGCGGGCGAGATGTACGCCTGCGGCCCCTGGAAGACGGCGAGGGCCTCGACCTCGCGGGAGAAGTCGCGCCACACCGGGTTGCCGCGCGCCACGTGGCCTCGCAGCGTGCCCAGCGGAGCCGGCTGCGGATCCAGCTCGAGCGGGATATGGTTCGCGTTCAACCCGTCCGGGCCGAGCGTCACCAGCGCGGCCAGCGAGTGGTCGTGGATCAACCGGCTCAGGACTTCCCACCGCGTCTCCTCGAAGTGAGCCGGGACGTACATAGGGAGGCTAGGGCGACTGGCGCGCGCGCACGGGAACCGCCGCGGCGGCGGGCACGGCCGCCTCTTGGCGTCCCGCCTCGCGCGCCCCGGGGCGCTCATCCCGCTTCGCGGTGAGCTTGGCCACGAGGTCTGGATAACCCGAGCGCTGGATGACCGCGTTGAACTGGGTGCGATAGTTGCCGATGAGGCTGATGCCCTCGATGCTCACGTCGTAGACGGCCCAGCGCCCATCCTTCAGGAACATACGGTAGTCGACGGGGATCTCCGTCTCCTGTTTCGTGACGATGCGGGTCTTGACGATGGCCAGCTCGCCCTCGATGACGTCGCCCGGATACTGGATCTTCTCCCCGGAGTAGCTCTCGATCTTCGTGATGTACGCGTTCTCGAGGAGGTCGCCGAAGAGCGCGATGAACTGCTCCCGCTCCGCGGGCGTGCGCGCCTGCCAGTGGCGGCCCAGGCATCGCTGCGAGATCTCCGTGAAGTCGAAGATCTGGTTGACCACCTCCCGGATCCTCTTCCGGCGCTCCGCCGTCCTCGCTTCTTTCTTCAGCTCGGGGTCCGTGACGATCTTCAAGACGAGGTCGATGGATCCGCGGAGCTGGTCGGTGGGCACGCCGGCGCCCGCGTCGCGCGCCGCGAGGAGCGCCAGCACGGCGGCGACCACGATGGGCGCTCGGGTCATGGCCCGGTCATCTTATACCGAAGGGCGGCCCGAAGTCACCCGCCCATGCTAGGATTCCGCCAGGGAACGGATGGCGCGGGGAACCCGCTCACAGTCGAAGAATCAACAGGAGGCCGCCATGGGATTGTTCAAGGAGCTGAACCACGTGAGCATCACCGTCACCGACGTCGCCAAGGCGCGGGAGTTCTACACGGGCCTGCTCGGGCTCGAGGAAATCCCGCGCCCGGCCTTCGACTTCCCAGGCATCTGGTACAACCTCGGCAACGGCCTGTCGCTGCACATCATCTTGAATGACCAGCTCGTGCGGCCGGCGGTCGAGCGCGAGAAGATCCTGGCGCGGTACGCGCATTTCGCTCTCTGGACCGAAGACGCCGACAGGACCGCGGGTGAGATCTCGAACCTGGGACTGCCCTGCCGCGACGTCGTCTCGGGGCCGACGGGCCTCCGCCAGATCTTCGTCAAGGATCCGGACGGCAACATGGTGGAATTCATCGGCCCGACGAAATCAGCCGCTCCCCGGCGCATGGAGTCTTAGCCGGCGGCGCTCCCCGTTTCTGCAGCCCCGGCTGACAATTTCAGTCGCCCGGGGCGTGCCTTGTCCGCCAAGTACGTGATTCCCCTGCTCAACTGAAGGTGGCGCGGCGTTTGCTCCGTCATGGAGCAGAACGCGCCACATGCCCATTACCGAAGATCCTTCGCCTGAGCAGAAAGCCACGGCCCGTATCCTGCTCGTGGACGACGATCCCTTGATCACCCAGCTCATCGTCGACATGCTCAGCCTGGACGGGCATGACGTCGACACCGCGCCGAACGGCATCGCGGCGTTGAACAGGGTCCAACGCCGGCGCTACGACCTCATCCTGACCGATCTCCACATGCCGGAGCTGGACGGCGTCGGCCTCTACCGGGAGCTGGTACGCCGGCAGGCGCATCCACCGCACAAGATCATCTTCCTCACGGGTACCACGGGGTCCTCCGACGCGCATCGTCTCATGCGGAATACCGGCGTGCCGCTACTCCGGAAGCCCTTCAACCTCGTCGAGCTGCTCGCGCTGGTTCGGAAGATGCTGGACGCTCAGTAGCTCCGCGAGCCCTACGCCCCGAGCGACTTGAGGAACTCCGCGTTGGTGGCCGTGAGGCGCAGGCGCTCGAGCATCGCCTCCATCGCCTGCACCGGCTTGGTGCCGGACAGCGCGCGGCGGAGGAGATGGACCTTCTTCAGCTCGGCTTCGGTGTAGAGCAGCTCCTCGCGCCTCGTCCCGGATTTGAGGATGTCGATCGCCGGGAAGATTCGGCGGTCGGCCAGCTCCCGGGTCAGGTGGAGCTCCATGTTCCCGGTGCCCTTGAACTCCTCGAAGATGATGTCGTCCATCCGCGAGCCGGTCTCGACCAGGACCGTGCCCACGATGGTGAGCGACCCGCCCTCTTCGAGCTTGCGGGCGGCGCCGAAGAAGGCGCGCGGCATCAGGAAGGCGCGGCTGTCGATGCCGCCGGACATGGTGCGCCCGCGGGAGCTGAGCTCGTTGTTGTAAGCGCGCGTCATGCGCGTGAGGGAGTCGAAGAGGAGGAGCACGTCCCGCTTCTCGAGCACGAGGCGCTTGGCCTTGTCGAGGACCTGCTCGGTCACCTCGATGTGCCGGCGGTAGGGATTGTCATTGCTCGAGGCGAAGATCTCCGCCGACTTGCCGATGGTCATCCGGAAATCCGTGACTTCCTCGGGGCGCTCGTCCACGAGGAGAACCATGACCACGACGTCCGGGTGATTGGCGAGCACCGCCTTGGCGATCCCCTGGAGGAGCATGGTCTTCCCGGTCCTGGGCTGGGCGACGATGAGCCCGCGCTGGCCCTTGCCGATGGGCGCGATCAGGTCCATCGCGCGCATGGACAGCTCCTCGGCCGTGGTCTCGAGCGTCAACCGCTCGTGGGGATTGACCGCGGTGAGGCTCTCGAAGCCCGAGGTCGCGGCCGCCGGCGGCGGCACGCGCGACGGGCCCGGCCCGCGCATCCCGCCGGGCGGGTGCGGTCCCGGCCGGCGCGAGTGGCGCGACCGTCTACTCAACTGGACTGCTCATTCTGGCAACCCTCTTGACCGCATCGGCAGGCGAACGGGCCCGGCTCACACACGGGCTGGAGTGCTCCCCGGTTGGCTGCACCGGGGGGTACGTAGCAGTCTAACTCAAAACGCGGATTTCTGAATATCTTGCCTCGCGGGGGCAATCGCCTACCCCGCGCGCGCCAGGAGCGCCAGGAGCGCCTCCGCGACCGCCGCGGGCTGCTCACGCGGGAGGAAGTGGCCGGCGCCCGCCACCACGCGGCGCTCGGTACCGGTAGGGAAGAGCGCCATGTGACCCTCCGATCGGCGCGGAGAATCGACCGTGTCATCTGCCCCGTGAAGGACAATGGTCGGGACGGTGATGGGCGGCCGCCCGGCGAGCTGCCGCTCGAGCGGGTCGAAGCGCGCCTCCCCGGGCGCATGGCCGTGGCGGTGGCGGTAGGAGTGGATAACGACCTCCACGAAGTCCGGGTTGTCGAACGACGGCGCGGTGCGGTCGAAGGTCGCGTCGTCGAAGCGCCAAGCCGGGGACCATTCGTGCCACAGGAGCCGGCAGATCTCGCGCCTGTTCTGCTCGAGGCCCCGGCGGCCGCGCTCGGTATTGAAGTACCACTGGTACCAGTGGGCTCGCTCTTGCGCGGCGGAAGCCGGCGGCGAGGGCGCGACGGTGTTCTGCACGTTGTACCCACCGATGGTCACCAGGGCGCGCACGCGGGCGGGCGCGACGATGGCGGCGATGCAGGCGGCCCGGCCGCCCCAGTCGTAGCCGGCCAGCGCGACGCGCGGCAGGGCGAGCGCGTCGATGAAGTCGAGGAGATCCTGGCCGATGGCCGCCTGCTGGGCCATGCGAGGCGCCGCCGCGTCGAGGAAGCGGGTCGGGCCGTAGCCCCGCAGGTAGGGCGCCAGCGCGCGATAGCCGGCGCCGGCGAGCGCCGGAGCCACGCCGTCCCACGCGCGTGCATCGTCCGGAAAGCCGTGCAAGAGGATGACGGGAAAGCCTCGCGGATCGCCGTGCGCCTCGCAGGCGATCTCGAGACCGGGCGTGCGGACGGTGAAGGTCACTACACCCGCTCGATGGCCGGCCGGCCGAACATCCCGTACGGCCGCACGAACAGCACTGCGATGAGCACGAGGTAGGAGGCGATGTTGCTGAAGCCGCCGCCGAGGAGCGGATCGACGTAGCCCGCGGCCAGGCTCTCCAGGACACCGACGGCCACGCCTCCGGCGATGGTACCGGGAATGCTGTCAAGACCGCCGATGATCACGATCGGGAACACCTTGAGCCCGACGAGCACCATCCCGAACCCGCCGCCGGAGACTTGCGCCCACAACACGCCCGCGCAGACCGAGAGCGCGCCCACCATGGCCCACGTGATGGAGAAGTAGCGGTGGATGTCGACCCCGACCGCCATGGCGGCCTGCTGGTCGTCCGCGAGCGCGCGCAGCGCCACCCCCGCCCTGCTCAACCGGAAGAAGAGGCTCACGGCGGCGACGCACAGCAAAGCGGTCACCGCGGCGAGAAGCTTGTCGGCCGCCACCGGCACACCGTGTATCACGAACGGCTCGTGCGGAATCGACAGCGGGATCCCCCCGGGGACGTGGCTGAACACCAAGGCGGACGAGCCGCGCATCAGCGCGCCGACGCCGAGGGTAACCATGATCAGCGAGATCAGCGGTTGCCCCACGAGTCGACGCAGGATCACCCGGTTGAAGGCGAGTCCCAGCGCCACCATTCCCGCGCACGCGAAACCCAGGGCGGACGCCAAGCCGAGTCCCAGCGCGGAAAGCCCGGTGGCCACCAACCGCGAGGCGACCATCACCCACTCGCCCAGCGCGAAATTGATCATGCGCGACGCCTTGTACACGACCACGAAGGCCAGCGCGATCGGGGCGTAGACGGCGCCCGCAAGCATTCCATCCACGAGGAGAGAGACGAAGAAAAGCACCTCCCCAGCCTAGCGCAAGTCGCCGCGACCGCAGACAGGGAACGCGACGAGGCCCCGGGCGGGTATGACGCCCGCCGGGGCCTCTTGCAACCCGTCTTTACCCGTGAGGACTTACTATCCCCGACGGTGCCAGCCTGAGCGGGCATGCCAACCCCAGCCCCAGCCCCAGTACGGATACGGAGCCACAACCACCGGCGCCGGCGCCACGTATACAGGGGCAGGTGGGGGCGGAGCCGAGTACGCGTACGGGTACGGATCCGCGTAGACGGCACAACCACCCAGCAACAGCCCGGCAAGGGCGAAACCGATGATCCGTCTCATAGCTCTACACCTCCCTGGTCTTCCTCGTATCCGGTTGGACGCACAAGGCGCCGCCACTATTTACCCGCGGCGATGTTCCTCGCGACGCTCCTCCCGGAACCCCTCGTGATGCCGCTCGCGCTCCTCCCACCTCCGTCCCCACGCGGGGGCCCACGGCGGCGGTCCTTCGCGCCTCACGTGCCTCCACTCGTCGGGCGCGTGCCGGTAGTAGCGGACCGGGACGGCGAGAATGGGACGGGGTACGAACTCGGGCGCGAGGGCTACCCAGGGTCCGTTGTGCCCGCCGCTCACGTACCAGCCGCCATTGGTAAAGACGTAGTACTCTCCCCCGTAGAAGAAATAGTTGGTGCTGACGCTCGGTGCGTACATGACCGGGGTCGCGGGCACGGCCACGAGCGCCGGCGGGGCGGGGAGATTGATCCCGATATTCACCCTCACCTCGGACTGCGCGGCGCCGGCCGCGCCCAGGATGGCGACCAGCACAACGGCGCTGACGATCATTCGTCGAAGCATCACTCGGCCCTCCCTGAACCGTTCGGGCTCACTGCGCGTTGCCACCGGACGGGGATGGCCCCCTCCGGCCAGCCTGACCACTTGCCCTGTAAGACGGCAGGAGTTTGTCGCTCATTTACGTGAGCGCTCTTCGCCTCTACAGACAAAGTGCAACAACTGGACCGAATGGGGGAAGACCGAATGGGGAGGGTGAGTGCTAAGTGAATCTGGAAGGGACTACCGCGTAAATTTTTCCGGACGCTGTCCCATCAGGGCTTTGGCGACTCCGGCGGCCGACGGCATGCCGGGCGCATCTTTATAGCCGGCGAGAGACTGGTAGATTTTTCCTGCGGCCAGGAAAAAACCGTCGGGGAGCCCTGCGTCATCGAACGTCGCCGCGATCTCCGCCATCTCGCCCACGAATCGCCACGCCTTGCGCGCCGTCTCGCCGGCGGCGCGCTCGGAGCGGGCCCCAAGCTCACCCTGGCTCCGTGCCCACTCGGCCAGCAGCGCCTGATCCACTCCGGCGTGGATCGCCAGGGCCCGGATGCTGACGAGGAGCGCCGACGTGCCCTTCGTGTACGCGGCGTAGGCCATCTTGAGCGCAGAGGCCGCGCCGGGGCCGCCCTCCACCGCGATGGCTTCGAGAGGTCCCTGCTCGAAGAGACGGACGATGCGTCCGGCCTGCTCGCCCGAGAGATACAGTCTGGTCGTGCCGCGCGCGCGGGCGGGTGGGCCGATGATTCCGCCGTCCACGAAGGTCGCGCCACCCTGCCCCCCGCCTTTCGCCCCGTCTTTCGATACAACGCGCCCGATCTCCCGCGCCGTGGCCGGAGAGACAGCGTTCGCGTCCACGTAGATGCCGGAGAAGCCCTGCGCCGCCACCGCGCGCGCGAGATCCAGCGCCGAGTGCGGCGGGCAGACGGAGAGGATCACCTCGCTGGCGGCGACCAGCGACGCCAGATTCTTCACGTCCTCGAGCCCGGCCGCGGCCGCGCGCTCTGCGGTCTGCGCGCTTCGCTCCTCGGAGGCCCAGAGCACTCGCGAGACGTTGGCGCGGGCCGACGCTCCCACTGTGCTCCCCATCTCTCCCGGGTGCAGGACGCCGATCGTCAGGTTGGTCATCGGGCTCGCTCCTCCTGCCAGAGCAGGTCACAGTAGGCATGGAAACGCAGGATCCGGCTGCCGGGGTAGTAGTACGAGAGCTGTGGCCCCGGCTGCCCGCATATGGCGCACGTCGCCGCGTCGGTCGTGCCCACGTGGACCTGCGCGGGCACGCCCCGCCCGCTCTCGGTGACGAGAGAGCTGTCGGCCAGGGTCGGCGGGAGCTCGCCTGCCATCATCAACTCCCGGATTCGCTCGCGGATCTCGCGCTCGTTCATCTGATTCCGGGTCCTGCCGCTGCCTGCCGCGGTTCCGGGCGGCGCCCCCACTCAGGTGCGGTATGAGGGATCGAGGCGATCGAGGCGGCGGAGCAGCCCCGGCCACACCAGGGCCCCTCTGCCGCCCCCGGGCGACTGGGCCTTCTGCAACCGCGCGTACGAGTCCTCGAGGACGTCCTTGGGCACCGGGATCAGCTCGCCCCCGCCCGATTGCGCGCGAACCTGGATCGCACAGGACGCCTCGAGATAGTACATCGAGACGAAAGCCTCGGCGGCCGTCTCGCCCACGGTGAGCAGCCCGTGATTCCTCAAGATGAGCGACGTCTTGTCGCCGAGGTCCGCCACGAGTCGCGGCTTCTCGTCGTCACGCAGCGCGGGGCCTTCGAAGTCGTGGTAGCCAAGGCTCGCCAGCACTGAGATCGAATGCTGCGAGATGGGAAGGAGGCCTGCCCGCTGCGTCGAGACGGCAACGCCGTTCAGCGTGTGCGTGTGCAGGACGCACTTGGCGTCGTGCCGCGCGGCGTGGATGGCGCTGTGGATGACGAAGCCCGCGGGGTTGACCGGAAAGGGTGAGTCCTCGAGCTTCTGACCCTGCTGGTCGATCTTGACGAGGCTGGAGGCGGTGATCTCGTCGAAGAACACGCCGTACGGATTGATCAGGAACTGGTCCGGCGTGCCCGGGACCCGCGCCGTGATGTGGGTGAACACGAGGTCCTCCCAGCCGAAGCGCGCCACGAGACGGTAACAGGCGGCGAGATCCACCCGGACCGCCCATTCCTCGGGCGACACTGTGTTCTCGAGCGACCGGATGTTGAGCGCGGTGTCGGCCATGGCCACGGCCTCCTGTCGAGGGTTGGGAGCAATCACTCCACGTCCAGCGCTGGGTAATGTAGCACAGGATCACCCGCGGCCGACGAAGGGCATCTTCGTGGCCATGACGGTCATGAACAGGATGTTGGCGTCGAGGGGCAGGCTGGCCATCTGCACGACGGCCCGCGCGACGATCCGCACGTCCATCGTCGGCTCGACCTGCACGGTCCCGTTCGCCTGTGGGACTCCCTTGGCCATTCTCGCCGTCATGGGCGTCGCCGCGTTGCCGATGTCGATCTGGCCGCAGGCGATGTCGTACTTGCGCCCGTCGAGGGCAGTCGTCTTGGTCAGGCCCGTCATCCCGTGCTTGGTCGACGTGTACGCGACCGAGCCCGGCCGGGGCGTGTGCGCGGAGATCGAGCCGTTGTTGATGATTCGCCCCCCGGGCGGCTGCTGGTTCTTCATGATCTTGAACGCTTCCTGCGTGCACAGGAAGGCGCCGGTGAGGTTGATGTCCACCACGGCCTTCCACTGCTCATACGACAGCTCCTCGAGCGACATGGCCGGCGCGCCGATGCCCGCGTTGTTGAACAGCACGTCGAGCCGGCCGAACGTCTCCATCGTCTTGGCGAAGAGCGCGCGGACCGACTCGGGCACGCCGACGTCGGTCTGGACCACCAGCGCCTTCGACGGGCCCGCCTTCCCCTCCGCGGCGGCCGCCTCCAGCAAATCCACCCGCCGTCCCGCGAGGGCGACGTTGTACCCCGCCTCGAGGAGGGCGAGCGCGGAAGCCTTGCCGACTCCCGTGCCGGCGCCCGTGACGATCGCGACCTTGTTCGATGAAGCCATGGTGATGGTAGCCTCCTGCCCGGATGCGGACGGGCTCGGATCGTGAACGGCAGAGCGCGCGGCCGGCGCTAGGCCCCGAGAAAGGCCCGGACGGCGCGCGCGAAAGCCTCCGGCTGGTCGGCGGGGACCGTGTGGCCGGCGCCCGGGATCTCCACGAGCCGGCCGTCCGGCAGCGCGTCGATCATCCGCTTGGCGACGTCGGCGGAAAGGACGTCGCTCTCGGCCCCGCGCACGAGCAGGGCGGGCACGGCGATCCGCCGGAGTGGCTCCCAGAGGTCGATCGTGTCCCTCCGCCCGCCCTCGCGCATCATCTCGCGAAGCGCCTTGTCGTACTTCCACTCGAACCCGCCGTCGGCCATAGGGCGAAGCCCGTGACGCACGCGGTCGCGCAGGCCCGCCTCGGCCATGCGCGGGTTCGCCCGGCGCACGAAGTCGACGGCCTGCTCCTCCGACTCGATCCGCTCGGGCGCACCCGCCATCATCTGCCGGATGCGCTCCAGGCCCGGCAAGTGGACCTCCGGGCCGATGTCCACGATGCAGAATCGTTCGATCCGCACGGCGTGCCTGCCCCCCGCGTAGGCGATGCCGACCCGGCCACCCATGGAGAGCCCGACCAGCGTGAAGCGCTCGAGTCCAAGCGCCTCCACGAATCTCTCGACGTCTCTGGCCATCGTGGCAACGCGGTAGTCGGCGTCCGACGCGCGGTCGCTGTCGCCGTGGCCGCGCTGGTCGAGGGCGATGACGCGAAAGTCCGCTTCGAGCGCGCGCGCGAGGGCGTCCCACGTGCGGGCGTGGCCCGTGAGGCCGTGGAGGAGGAGCAGGGGAGGCGCTGAGTCGGGCCCCCACGTGACGTAGTGGAACCTGAGGCCGCCGGCCGCGAGCGAAAAATCCCGCGGCGCGCTCACAGGCCGCCCCACACGTCGCGGGCCAGCCCGACGCAGAGGGAGAGCTTCGCGCGCTCGTCCTCGACCGCCACGTCGTTGCCCTCCACCGTCGAGGAAAAGCCGCACTGGGGGCTGACGCAAAGCTGCTCGAGCGCGATGTATTTCGAGGCTTCGTCGAGGCGTCGCTTGAGATCGTCCTTCTTCTCGAGGGCGCTCACCTTCGACGTCACGAGCCCGAGGACGACCCGCACGTGCCTCGGCACGTGCCGGAGCGGCGAGAAATCGCCCGAGCGCGCGTCGTCGAACTCGAGGAAGAAGCCGTCGTAGGGCATCTGGTTGAAGATGGTCTCGGCGATGCCGGCGTAGCCGCCCTGCGCGCGCCACGCGGAGCGAAAGTTCCCGCGGCAGAGATGCGTGCAGACGGCCAGGTCTTCGGGCTTGTCGCGCAGCGTGGCCCGGACCAGCTTGACCGACAGCGCGAGCTGCGCGTCTGGGTCGTCGCCGTTCGCGCGGCCCCGGGCGCGCATCTCCTCGTCGCACAGGTAGGCGAGGCTGACGTCATCGAGCTGGAGATAGCGGCAGCCCGATGCGTAGAGGTCGGCGATCTCGGCGCGGTACGCGGCGGCCACGTCCTCGACGAAGGCGTCGAGATCCGGGTAGACCGTACGGTCGATGTTCGCGCGCCCGACCTGAGTGTAGAGCATCGAGGGTGACGGGATGGTCAGCTTCGGCGTGCGCGTGGTCGCCGACTTCAGGAACCTGAAGGCCTCGACAAAGATCGGCTTGGGCCGCGTGACACGACTGGCGATTCGGAGGTCGGGGCGCGTGAAGAACCGGTCGCCCTCGCGCCCGTGGAACGTGACGGGCAGCATCTTGCCCTCGCTGGAGAGCCCGCTCAGCTGGAGCAGGAAGTCCATGTGCCAGGATTTACGGCGCATCTCGCCGTCGGTGATCCCCTCGAGGCCCACGTCCTCTTGGAGCTTGACGCCGTCGCGGATGGCCGCGTCCTCGGCTTTGCGGAGGTCGGACGCGCTCAGCGTGCCGGCCTCATGTTCGAGACGGAGCGCCTTGAGCGCGGCTGGGCGCAGCAGGCTGCCAACGTGATCGGCACGGAACGGCGGTCGCGAATCAGCCATGGTGGGCCTCCTCGAAGACACGGACCAAGCCCAGCAGCGCATCGGTGTTGGGCGTGGGCACGCCCACCGTCTCGCCGATCTCCGTCACCGCGGTCAGCACCATGGTGTCGGACCCCAGCATTGGCGTAACTTTCTCCGCGACACCCCTCAGCGAGGGCCCCTTCACGGCGAGGACCACCAGGTCCTGCGCGCCGAGCGGGGCGCCGTCCTCGACGACGCGGACCGGCGCCGTGACGAGTGCCCCCGCCTGCTCCAGCCGGAACCCGTGAGCCCGGAGCGATGCCGCCGTCGCGCCCCGCGCCAGCGCGGCCACCTGGCAAGAGCGAAGGGAGAGATCGGCGCCGATGAACGATCCGATCGCCCCGGCCCCGACGACGCATACCTTCATGGGGACCCGGCGTTACTTCGCGCCGGTGCTGGCCCGGATGCTCCCCAGGTGCTCCCGCACGTGGTTGATCAGGATCCCTTCGATCGCCTGCGCCGCCGTCATGGCCGGCATGCCGACGAGCACGCTCGCGCTGCGGTCGAGCTCGACGTCGCTGAGCCCGCGGACGATGCCGCTCGCCTTGCCGCCGTTCGCCTTCAGGAGCGCCAGGGTTTCGGCTTTGGTGACGTTGGCCTGTTCCTTGGCATGCTTGGCATTGCCCGCATCGATCATGTCCATGGTGAGAGCGGGCAAAGGCTGAGCTTTAGCCACCATCTCCACGAGCCCCGCGACTCCCGCATGCGCCTCCGCGACGTGATGAGCCACCACCCCGACGGACCACTTCTCGGCCGACGTCACCTTCTTCCAGTCCGCCTCGTTGAGACCCTCGACGGTCTTGTTCATCTCGCTACACGACGTGTCGAACTTCTTGGCCAGCTCCTCGGCTCGCGTTGCCATGCTGCCTCCTCGGTAAGGGGTGGGGCGGACTCGACGGCGGTCGCCGCGTTTGCTCCAGGGCGCTCCATGATAAAGACAACGGGGGTGATCGGCAACCGAGCTCGGGAAGCTCGATGGCGGGAAGCTACGAGCGGTAGCGGGGGCGGGCGGGCGGATCGAAACAAGCTGACGTCAGTCGCGGGCTCCGGCAATGAACGACGTCTGGCCTCGCGCCGTGAGCTCCTTGACCTTCGACTGGGCGTCCACGCGATTGGCGAACGGGCCCAGGCGCACGCGCGCCCATACACCTACCCGGTTCCCCGCGGCGTTCGTGAGCCAAGTCCGGGAGATGGTGGCACCGTCCTGGCGATACCGGTTCGCCAGGTGAGCCGCCGCATCCGTCGACTGGAAAGCGCCCAGCTGGACCCAGTAGTGGCCGAGCACCTGTGTCCCGCCTGCCGGCTCCGTCTTCCCAGGGACTGCGGTACCCTGCGCTGCGACCGAGGCTCGAATGGGCGAGGGTCGAACAGGCTCCGGGGACGACGCCTCGGGGATTGCCGCGAGACGAATCTCCTGCCGGGTCCGGGGCGCCGGAGCGGCTGCCGCCGGTGGCGCCGCCGGAGCTGCTGACGGCGGACTCCACCAACTCTTCGCCGCCGGACTGTCCGACACGGACGGGTTCGCCTTGGCGTCCGGAATGGTCACCGCGACGCTGCCGGTCGCGTCGGGCGGATTGCCGCCCATCCTCGCGATGATCTCCGAATAGGGGTAGGCGCCCAGGACCCGCATGAACTGCGCCCGATAGTTCGCGACGAGGCTGACTCCGTCGATGACCACGTCCTGGACCTTCCAGCTCTCGCCCCGGCGGACGAACCAGTAGTCGACGGGAAGCTCCTGCCCGCCCCGGGTCAGGACGGCCGTCGCGACTCCCGCGGACTCCTTGTTGATGGACTCACCGAAGTACTCGACGCTGACCCCGTCGGCCACACTGGCCTTGGAGGCAATCATCGCGATGAAGCCGCGCTCGAGAAAGACGCCGAACAACCGGGCGAACTCTACCTGGTCCTCCGGAGTCCGCGTCAGCCACACGGGGCCGAGGGCGAGCGCAGAAGCTCCCCGAAAGTCGAAGACGTCGTTGACCAGCTCGCGGATGGCCTGCCGGGGCTGCTCCAGATCGCCGAGCGGATCCACGGTTCGAAGGATGGCGTTGGCACGCGCGAAGAAGGCTTCGAGCACCGCGGTCGGCGACGTCGCCGCGGCGGGCTGAGCCGTGATCAACTCAAGGCCTGCGACCACCGCCAACACCCCGCACCACCGCGCGCGCATACCCTGTAAGAGTAGTTCAGGTCCCGACTTCTACCTCTGCTTTTCTTTTCGGCTACGGTGCCGATCCGTGCGATGGCCCCTCGGCGCAGGCGTAGACCTCCACGGGGGCCGCACGCCCGCGCAGGGTCTGGGGCCCGAGGGGCTCGAGCGCATACCGCTCCGTGCCCGCGAGACGGCGCAGCGCGTCGGCCGACACGATGAAGCGCCGACCGAGATCGCGGGTCGCCTGCTCGAGGCGGGCGGCCGTGTTCATCACGTCACCGTGAAAGACGATGTCGCGCTTGCTGCCGCCGACCTCGCCGCTGATCACCGGCCCGGCGTGGAGGGCCGCGCGGAGGCCCGGCGCCACTCCGAACTCCCGCTCGAAGTCCGGCGCCTCCTCGTCGAGGGCGGCCCGGATCGCGAAGAAGCAGGCGAGCGGCCGCCCGTCCCGCCGGCCCGCGGCGGCCGTCCATGTCACCACCATCTCGTCGCCGACATACTGATAGATCTCGCCATCGTAGTCGTCGATGGGATCCGAGGCCAGACGGAACACGCGGTCCAGGAAGTGGTGGACGGCGGCCGGGCCGATGCGCTCCGCGAGCGGGGTCGAGCCGACAATGTCGACGAAGAGGAAGAACCTCTCCTCGGACCGCGGCCGGTGATAGCGCCCGAGCACGATGTTGCGCAGGGTCCGGCGCCCCACGAGGTTGCTGATCTCAATCACGAAGAGGAACCCGAAGGTCACCACGAACGAGAAGATGACGGACAGCGGCGCCAGAGAGCTCGAGTCCGTCGACACTCCGATCACCCGCGCGCCCAGATCGCCGACATTGACGGCCGTGATCACCGCCCCGTAGACGAGCCACTTCACGCCGAACGTCACCAAGAACGGAGCCCGCTGGAACGAAAAGCCGCGGCGGGTGGGCAACCACAGGATCTCGATGGAGCCGATCACCGCCGAGATCGTCGCCCCGTGGACTGCTCCCGTGAGGCTCCCGATCAGCCCGCTCCTGCCAACAGCATGGCTGATGAGCCCGCCATAGGCGACCCCGACCAGCGTCCCCGCGAGCAGGATCCGCACGAAGAGTCGCGCCCTCCGCCTCGTCGCGCCTCGCATCCGGGCCAGTCTACAAGCACAAAGCGGGACGTGCGGCCGGATCTTGCCTTATCATACCGGGGTCGTGAGAGGACAGGCGCGTGGCTGACGACTGGCAACCCGAGCTCGACGAGCTTCGGCGCCGCGAGGCCTTCGCCGAGCGCCTCGGCGGGCCGGAACGCGTCAAGCGGCAGCACGACGAAGGACGCCTGACCATCCGCGAGCGCATCGCGCGCCTGGTTGATCCGGACACCTTCCACGAGGTGGGCAAGATCGCGGGCCGGGCGGCCTACGACGCGGACAACGAGCTCGAAGACCTCACGCCCTCCAACTTCATCTTCGGCCGCGCGCGCGTGGACGGCCGACCCGTCGTGGTCGGCGGCGACGACTTCACCGTGCGAGGTGGCTCGGCCGACGCGACCATCAAGGGCAAGCACCTCATGTGCGAGCGGATGGCGCAGGAGCTGAGACTCCCGCTGATCCGGCTCGTGGAGGGCTCCGGCGGCGGCGGCTCGGTCAAGACCATCGAGACCACGGGCCGCGCCAATGTCCCCGGCGTGGACGGCTGGGAAACGGTGGTCGACAACATGGCCATCGTGCCCCGCGTGGCGCTCGGGCTCGGCTCGGTGGCGGGGCTTGGAGCGGCGCACCTGGCCGCGGCGCACTACTCGGTGATGGTGAAGAGCATCTCGGCGCTCTTCGTCGCGGGCCCGCCCGTCGTCGAGCGGATCGGCCAGAAGCTGACGAAGGCGGAGCTCGGCGGCTGGCACATTCAGCTCAAGGCCGGCGCCGTCGACGACGCCGTCGAGACGGAGGAGGAGGCCTTCGCGCGCGCGCGCCGCTTTCTCTCCTATCTGCCGTCGTCGATCGACGACCTGCCGCCGCGTGGACCGGTCACGGACGATCGAGATCGCCGCGAAGCCTGGCTCTTCGGCGCCATCCCCCGCGACATACGCAAGCCCTACCGCATGCGACCGATCGTGGAGGCCGTCGTGGACCGGGGCTCGTTCTTCGAGGTCGCCCCGCTCTACGGCCGCGCCATCATTACGGGGCTCGCCCGGCTCGACGGCTGGCCAGTGGCCGTGATGGCGAGCGACCCGACGTACTACGGCGGCGCGTGGACGGCCGACACCTGCCAGAAGGTCGAGCGCTTCGTGGACACGGCCGAGACCTTCCACCTGCCCGTGGTCTACCTGGTGGATTGCCCGGGCTTCCTCATCGGCCTCGAGGCCGAGCGCACGGGCACGATCAAGCAGGGCGTGCGCGCGATGTCGGCGATGTGGCAGACCACCGTGCCGTGGTGCGCGGTGATCGTGCGGAATTCCTTCGGCGTGGCGGGGGCGGCGCACCGGAACGGCCGGCGCTACTGCACGCGCTACGCGTGGCCATCGGGGCGCTGGGGCTCCCTGCCCCTCGAGGGCGGGATCGAGGCGGCCTACCGCGCCGACATCGACGCGGCGCCCGACCCCAAGGAGAAGATGAAGGAGATCGAGACGCGGCTCAACAAGCTCCGCTCACCGTTCCGCTCGGCGGAGACGTTCTGGATCGAGGAGATCGTCGACCCGCGCGACACTCGGCCGCTCCTCTGCGAGTTCGCCGAGCTGGCCGCCCCCCTCCGCCGCCCCGGCCCTTCCTCCCACGGGATGCGGCCGTAGCCACGGCACACTATCTGAAGACGATGCACGAAGGGCTGCCGGTCTTCACCACCTGGCCGGTCGGGGTCAGCTGGCCGCCGGTCTGATCCACGCGAAACGTCACGATGGTGTCGCTGTCCTGGTGCGCCACGTAGAGAAAAGTCCCGGCAGGGTAGATCGCGAAGAAGCGGGGCGTCTTGCCCTGCGTCGACTCCCAGCCGACCGGCGCGAGCAGGCCGGTGAACTCGTCGATCGAGAAGATGGCGAGGCTGTCGTGCCCCCGGTTCGACGCGTAGACGAAACGTCCGGACGGGGCGACCTCGATCTCCGACGTCGCGCTGTTGCCCGTGAAGGCGGGCGGCAGGGTCGTGATGACCTGCAGCGGCCGGAGCTCCCCTCGCCCCGCGTCGAAGCCGTATGTCATGATCGTTGAATCCAGCTCGTTGAGCACGTAGGCGTACGGCCTGCGCGGGTGGAAGTCCACGTGGCGCGGCCCCGCGCCCGGCCGGCTCGCCACCGAGGGCGGAGCCGTTGCCACCAACCTGCCGCTGGCCGTGTCGAGCGTGAAGACGAAGACCCTGTCGAGGCCCTTGTCCGGAACGACGATGAAACGCTCGCTCGGATCGAACGCGACGTCGTGGGGATGCGAGCTCATCTGCTGGGTAGGATGCGGCCCGGGCGTGCCGGAAAGGGTGACGAGGTCGCTGAGCTTCCCCAGTGATCCGTCCGGGTTGGTGGCCAGAACCGCCACCGTTCCCGAGCTGTAGTTCGCCAGCACCAGGAAACGGTTGGTCGGATCGACTGCGAGGCTCACGCCGTTCTTCCCTCCGGTGGACTGCCGGTTGAGCACGCTGAGCCGGCCCGACGGCGTGTCGATCTGGAACGCGGTCGCCTCATCACCATCCCCGTGCGCCGAGTACAAGACGCGCTCGCGCTGATCGAGCGCCAGGAACGACGGGTTGACGACCTCTTTCAGGAGCTGCAGGTGGGTCCAGTTGCCCGTGCCGGGATCGATCTGGTAGACATTGATCCCTTCCCCGTGACCGTTGCGCTCCTTCGAGGTGTAGGAGCCGACATACGCGAACTTCGACATCGACGAAGACGGGTTGGCCATCGTTGCGCACCCTCCTGCGGCGGTCGCGGCCACCACGCCCGCTGCGCCTCCCAGAAAACTTCTGCGCGTCATGTCCCGCATATGCACGGCCCTCCTGGACGACACCACATCGAGCGCCGCTGACGTTAGCCCCGCGCCAGGATCTCGTCAAGACCCCTGCGGGCTTGAAAGGATTGCACGGTAGCGGAAATTTCTACCCATCCTGTCTCGCCGAAAATGTCCAATCTGGCGCGTATCCGGCCTTTCCGAGCTATGGCACAGCCGATGCTCTTTCTGTACTGGCTGGAGACAATCCAGGCCAAGGAGGTCAACTATGCAGCGTAGAATTCTCAGCACCGCTTGCACCGCCGCATTCCTCTACATGACGTTGGTTCCCGCCGCTCCGGCGTGGGCGACGGAGAAGAACACGGGCGCTCCCTCCGAGGCGGCCCCCGCCTCCGTCGCTGCCGGCGTCGTCAAGCCGCCGGTTGCGGTTCCGACCGATGATTTCGCGCCCACGGCTCAGCTCGTCTCGGTCCACTTCGACTTCGCCAGCAGCGCGATTCGCCCGGGTGAGGCGACCATGCTGGAGAGGAACGCTGCGTGGCTGAGGGCCAACCCGATGAATACCGTGCTCGTCGAGGGCGCGGCCGACCAGCGCGGAAACCGCGCCTACAATCAGGCGCTGGCCGAGCGGCGGGCCCAGGCTGTCAAGAACTACCTCGTGGCCCACGGGGTCGCATCCGACCGTATCATGATGATCAGCTACGGCGAGGGCCGCCTGGCCTGCCCGACCAACGCCGATCCGTGCTGGAGTGATAGTCGGCGCGTGGACTTCCAGGTCAAGGTTCTGAACAAGCAGGCACCCTGAAGTCACTCGAGCGGAGGATCAAAGCATGAGCCATACGGAGACGAAGCCCATCACCAACTGGTGTCCGCAGGCGAAGCCTGACAAGGCGGATTGCTGCGGCACGGACAAGATCAGCGAGGACGGCAAGCGCCACCACTGCGACAAGCCGTCCAACCACACCGACGATCTGCACAGCTGCCTGTGCGGGATCCAGTGGAAGCACCTCATGTAGGACCGTCACAGCTTCCGGTCGCATGAGCGCGAGGGGGTGGCAGGCCGCCACCCCCTCGGTGCGTTGCCCGTCCGCTAGAGGCGACGGCTGAGCAGGTCCCCGGTCGCGAAAAGCAGAAGAGCGGCGGCCACCCAGGCCAGCGCGCCGTCGAAAACGAAGGCGCCGCGCAGGCTCAGTGCCGCCAGGCCTCCGGTGACGAGCGGGCTCAGCGCCGTGCCGAACTGGACACCGAGGGCCAGCCAGCCGAAGGCGGCGCCGCGGGTGTCGCTCGGCGCAAGCTGGCCGCCGAGCGAGTAGGCCAGGGTCAGCGCGCTGCCCAGCGAGAACCCAACGAAACAGCGCAGGATCAGGAGCGTCACCCACGTGTCGGTCCATGCCATCAATACGCACGGCACCCCTCCGGTGACGCAGCCGACCAGCAGCAGCTGCCCGATCGGCCAGCGCAGCGCGAGCCGTCCAGCCAAGCCGGCGGAGATCGTCCCGCACACGGCAGAGGCCGAGATGATGAGACCCGAGATCGCGGCGATGCGGTCGACGCCGCTGAGATCAGCCACCTTCAGCGGAATCAGCAGGGCGAGCCCGCGATCGATGAACTGGCAGATGACCAGCAGGCCGAGCACGAGGAAAAAATGCGGCAGGCGGAACAGGTCGCGAAGAGGAAGATGAGGCGGCCGCTCGCTCACCTCCCCCGGGCGCGCTTCCTTGAAGAGCACGATCAACCCCACGAGGGCCACGGCGCAGAGGCCGGCCGTCACGAAGAAGGCCACGCGGATGCCGAAGTGCGAGGCGACGTAGCCTCCGGCGACCGGCCCGACCGCCACGCTCAGGAGCTGCGCCGACTGCACCCGCGCGATCGCCACCGGAACCTTGTCGCGAGGGCACGACACGGTCGCGACGGCCATCGCCATCACCGAGAAGCCCGCGAAGACGCCTTGGAACGCTCGCGCGATGAAGAGCTGGTAGACGGAGGTCACCAGCCCCATCGCGGCGATGATGACGACGAAGCCCGCCAGCGACCGTATCAGCATGAGCTTGCGGCCGACGCGATCCGCGAGCCTGCCCCAGAACGGTCCCAGGAGACCCGACACGCCGGGCGTGACGGCCATCAGCACGCCGGACCACACCGCGACCTCAGCCGGGTTCGTGACACCCAGCTCCTGGACGTAGAGCGGCAGAAAGGGCGAGAAGAATTGGAATCCGACGAACGCGGTGAAGACGACGAGCGCCAATGCCCAGACGTTGCGCTGCCAGCCCTCGGCCTCGGGGCGCGGCATCGGCTAGCTGATCGTCACGGGCGTCGGCCTCTCGATCGACGGGTCAGGAGGAGCTCCCGCAAGGGAGCTTATCGCACCTCCTTGCAGACCGCAGGGCTCCCTAGATCCTCCTTGACCTTCCAGTAGCTGGAAGGTCTATCCCGCGGCGCATATGGGACAGGGACGTGAGGCACTCGCGACCCAGTCTGCGTCCGAAGCCGAATCTTGCCGGCCGGAGCGGATGGCCGATCAGAGCGCCGCCGTCCTGAATCCCGCGAATATGTTCCGGCGCTGCCGCTTGTAGAAGTTGCGCCACGTGCTACGGATAAGCCGCGACCGGGTGGTCCAGCAGCCTCCCCGCAGCACCTTCTTCTCACCGAAGTACGGCCGGGAGTACTCCTTGTAGGGATCGCACACGTACCCGGGATAGGGCTGGAACGTGTCCGCGACCCATTCCCAGACGTTTCCGATCATCTGGCGACAGCCGAGCGGGCTGTCGCCCGCGGCGAGAGCCCGCACATCGATCGTACCTCCTGATCGGTAGTCGAGGCTCGCGCGCGCCGGTGTGGGAGCCTCGTCGCCCCAGGGAAAGCGACGCTTCCGCCCCGTCGCCGGATCGAAGGTGGAGGCGGTCTCCCACTCGGCTTCGCTGGGTAAGCGGCGCCCGGCCCAGCGGCAGTAGGCTTCCGCTTCGTACCAATTGACGTGGACGACCGGGTGCCAGGGCTCGAGGGGCGTGATGACCGAGAACCGACGTCCGTACCAGCGCCCGTCCCCTCCGCACACCCAGAACATCGGGTGCTCGGCCTCTTCCCTTCGTCGCCAATCCCAGCCGCGACGGCTCCACAGATCACGGCGCCGGTACCCATCATCGTTCACGAACCGCTGGAATTCCGCATTGGTCACCGCGGTCGACGCGATCCGGAAGGGCTTGACCTCGACCGGATGCGCCCACTTCTCGTTGTCGAACACGAAGGGCTCCTCGGGACATGCCCCGAGCAGAAAGGTGCCGCCGGGCACCGCGATGTCACGAGGCGAATAGGCGGGATCGACCGCCGGAGACGCCGCAGCCGGCTCGTGGCGCGAGAGCGAGGGGAGTGGATAGTGGAGCGTCTGACGGATGAGGGTCAGGTTCTCCGCGTGCATGTCCTCGTGGAGGGCCGCCAGCCTGTAGAAGTAGGCTTCGACCGCGCTCGGTTCTCGGGACTCCAGGCGGCCGGTGGCGCGTCGCAGGACTTCGGTGATATAGGCGAGCGTCCGGGCGCGTGAGGGAAATTGATGCTCCCATCGTCGCGTGTAGCTGACGTTGAAGGAATCGTAGATCCCGTCGGATCCCGGCAGCAGCGTTGGTTGCCCGTCCAGGTGACGGGTGATCCAGTACTCCTGGAACCAGCCGACGTGGCCCATCTCCCAGATCGGCGGCTCGATGAAATGAGCGCGCGTCCCGATCATTTCGGGCTCCGTCAGCCCGTCGAGGAGCTCGAGCTCGGTGCGGCGCGCGTCGACCAGGTCGCCGAGCAGGCCATCGGCCGTGTAGCCAGAATTGCGGTCGCTCATTGTGAGATTGGGCATGCTGCCGGCCCCCACACGCCCATCGGGATATTACCAAGATTCTGGCTCGACCTATCGGAATATCCCCTCTGACCAGGCTCAGCGCCGCTGCCTAAGTGGCCGTCACCCCTCTGAAGTCTTCAAGCTGCTTCACTGATCGGGGGCGTTCTATGAGCCGACGGTGGACGTGCATCGCAGTCACATTTGCTCTGTGGCTTGGTCCTTCCCTCTCGGTCCGCCGAGGCCATGTCTGGAAACGAGTGGAGGGGACTGCCCGATATCAACCGAACCACGTACGTTGCAGGTGTGCTGGACGCTTGAATAGCGCTTGCCACGATCAGTGACCCCGTCGTGTGCCGGAGGTGACCGGACACACGAACAGCCGGCCAAGGACCGCGCCGGCTGTCACGCTTCGTGTAACGATCCGGGTCAAGCTTAGAGACCCGTCTCGCAACCGTTAAATTTCATGGCGGGCTCGACGGGATTTGAACCCGCGACCTCTGGATTGACAGACTAACGCCATTCGTTACCCACTCCAAGCTGCTGCCAGCATCCCTGCGCCACGTTTGAGTTATCCCCTGCTCGATGGCCAGACGTTGGAAGCCCGATTGTAGGGATTTGTAGCGAGAACGCGGAGGGAAAACGGAGGGTCGCCAGCGGCGATTTTTCTCCTGGACAAGAGCGGCGCGCGCACCCCCTTCTTGAAGGCGAACAGGTCGCTGGCGTTTCGGTTCGAGGTCGTGACCTGAACCCGTGTTTACGGTCCGCCACGCGCTTTCTTAGCTGTTTCCGGCAGATACGCGCTGTTGACTCAACACCGGGCGCCTCGGGATTCAAGTTCGGTGACTATCTGCTTGCTCTTCCCATGACCCCGTCCTCTCAAGACGTGGGGGCTCCGAAAAACCCGGAGCGGTTCAGTCACGCATATAGCAACATAGCCTTCTTTGCTCCAAGGAGTGCCCCGCGCTCGGGCACCACATCGCGCTCACGAAGCGAGGTAAAGCGAAGCGCTGTTGTGCGCCATATCCGAGAGCGACGCGGCGTGGCGCCGTGGAAGCATCGCACCTGTGGCTCCAGAGAGGTAATCGCTCTCGAGTTCAAGGCTCGTGAGAAGGACCACCGGAATACCGTCAGAAGCGAGAGAGTGGAAGAGTCGAAGCTCATCCCGTGTGAAGGCGTTAGCCGCCTTCGCAAACATAAGATGGCAGGTGACTTTCGATTCCTCGAACTGCTTCCAAGCGAGACGGAGCTTGGCAACCTTTTCCTCACTGATGACACCCTGCTCATCCTTGCACTCGCCGATACCGAGCTCAACCTCGTTCCTCAAGCCGCGCGAGACGACGACAAGGTCCGTCTCGCATTTGGTGCCTCCAAACGAGAGATCCATCGAGGTCGCATACATGAAGTTTCTCATATCCAGGATCCGAAGCATTTTGAGCAATGTCAGGATCACCGGGATGGCGCCTTCCTGATGGTTGTCCTTGGCGAAGAGGCCGCTCTTCGCCAAGACCCACTCAGGGCGGTCGCCTTGGAAATCGGTCGCAATTCTTAGTGCTAGATCCTCTTCGTACTTGCAGTAGTCGCAGTACCAAATACCTTCGAATGCGCGGAGTAGCACGCGAGTCGTAAGGCCACAGTGACTGCAGTGAATCTCGCGCCGCCGACGCAGGACCCGCGGCCAGAAACAGAGCCGGGGCCTCAGTATCTCCTTCTTCATGAGAAAAGTGAGCAAGTCGACAACGGTAAGCTGGGGCGTCTCCCGGGATTCGATGTAGAGCTTTTTGAAGCGCCCGAACTCCTCTTTGCCAATCGCCTTGAGCGCTGCATTCCACGTGATGGACTCAGAGGCCCCGAGATCCTTTATAAGCCTGCGGACACCGGGAATTTGGAAGACACGGCAGGCATCGAGTGGCCGCTCCTCCCGCATTTGCTTGATGATGCGGTCTGCGATGATCCCCGGCGTGCTGAGTTCACTCTCAATGCCGTGGAGTTCGAAGAGTCTTTGAATGAGCTTCTGATGCGGTACCGGGTACAGAGATTCCGAGGAGTCGTGGAGCTGGATGGTGAGGGCGAGTCCCTCGGGGTCGGTCCGTAACTTCCAGGGGTCGAAGGAGATCTCCCGGCTGAGGAACTCATCGAGACCCCGCAGCGGTGGCGGCTTCAGGGTGTGGTAGGGGTAGTCGAATTCCACTAAGGGATTCACGACGGCAACGAGATGCTGCGAGCCCGTATGTCGACCGCGGGGATCATCGGAGACGGGCTTGGTCGGTAGGGCGAAAGAGACTGTGTAGCGTTCGTAGTGGCGGTCGACGCTCGCGAGCACGTTCTGCGAGCCGAGGTAGAACTGGCTGGGAATGAGATTCAGCCCGTTCCAGATCACAGGATCATAGCGGCAAAACATCAACTGTTTCTGCGTCGTGAACTGCCCGATGAGCGCCGGCACGTCAACCGCAGGATCTTCGCGCCAGTGGACGCCTATCCAGGCGCGGTCAAGTGGTGGACGGGTCGGGATAGCGTCCAGGCGACGGACCCACGCCTGGATATCGTCGTGGAATCGGCCGAGATGGTCGTAGGGGAGATAACGAAGTCTGGTGCCCGCAGCGCGGAGATTCCAAAACGCCACGAGATCATCGAATTCCCCGGCACGCCCAATATAGATGCCATCGTCGTCACGCAGGAAACGACCCCATTCCTGAAGCCGGTCGCTCGTAAGACCGAGAGGGGTGATCTTCTCAGAGCGAAGCTGGTAACGGACGATCGTTGACGAGGAACTCGACCTCGGCCCGTAGGCCGCGCTCGAAGGCCTCCCGGAAATCGTATTTCAGCTTCTCTTGGTCGGTAGCGGGCAACCAGCCGAATGACAGAGCAAGAACGATCGCACACGGATCATCATCGGCCCAGTCAACGACACAGCAGCTACTTTTGAAGTCTGCGGCCTTGTGGCGGAACTCGACCTCCCAGTAGTGGTCGATGATGTGAATAATGTCGAGGACTCCAAGGTCGAGCTTCTTCGTATGCCAGTCCTCGAAGAAGATCTCGTCAGCAAAATGCCCTGGCGTGCGGAGGTACGGATGGGATTCCAAGATAGCCTTGATGCCTGGAGTGTCACCGACGGGAGTGAGAAGGTCGACGCTGAAGAGCTCAATCAACTGTTTGAGCAGGCGGGTATCTTGGCCGGCCGAGAGGATCGGATTGTAAATACCACCCCAAAGCAGGGAATTCAGCTTCGCAATCTTCTTGAGCGCATCGAGGTCACCGTGTTGAGCCAAAAAACCAATCCGAAGCGGTCGGTAGCGAACAGCGAGAGACGCGGTGGGCATTGTGTGCGAATCATAGCGGACGCGATCAGCTGGGTCCATAGAGGCGAACTGTTCTGGTGCATCGGGCAGGAAGTGGCGTCAGGATGCGGATGTGCTCCTATGTCAGTGGTCTTGTCTACCTGCCGAGGACTACGCACCGCGAGACCATAGACAGGTCAAAGCGGTGCCCTTGGTCCTACCGGGCGGGGGTCGGGCGGTGAATCTTTGCCTCCAATTAGTTAGTTGATCGGATTGAGAAAGCGCGTGGCTCGTTGGTGCTCTGAGTGTTACGGAAGTCATTGAGACGGCCCCTGGCCTAGGGAATCACCCCACCCAGGAGGGGGACTGAACGCGACTTTGAGTTCACCGCCCAGACATCAATGTCTACCTCTATCGCTGGTTCAAATCACGGGCCCGCAACCATTTGCAGGCAAACAGGCCGGTTGAATTCCACTTCGAGATTCGCCTGTAAGCCGGGGTTCAGACTACACGCGAAGAATACTGTGCTGATGCGGAGTGTGCCCGAGGTGGGCACAAATCTGGC
>WNFC01005048.1_pt1 | contig 35161 bp, 34 predicted proteins | sample 5400541 | NCBI WGS metagenome assembly WNFC01 (sample SAMN13153342, study PRJNA577476) | soil metagenome | isolation source: 120 cm saprolite under Douglas fir tree site 2 hole 2 replicate 1 | place: USA:California | collected 2015-04-18
TTCCGCCGAGAACGATCAGGATTCGCCCGGGGAAGGAATCCAGGGCCTTCAACGTGGCATCGACGTTGGTAGCTTTCGAATCGTTGTAATAGCGCACGCCGCCGATCTCCGCGACAAACTCGAGGCGATGCTCAACGCCCGCGAAGGAGCGCACCGCACTTGGAATCGCCTTTGGATCAACTCCCGCAAGACGTGCCGCAGAGACAGCCGCGAGAACGTTTTCAAGGTTGTGCAGCCCTGGAAGCGTTATGTCTTGCCGCCGAAGCAAAATTTCCTCACGTCCTTCTTTATGAAAACGAAAGAGGATTTCGTCTCCCCGCAGGTAAGCTCCCTTTTCCAAGGCCGTTCGCCGGCTGAACCAGTACACTTGTGGCTTAGCCGGCGCCAAAGGCGTGGTCGCCGGATCGTCCGCGTTCAACACCGCGCTGTCTGCCTGCGTCTGATTCTCAAAGATGCGCGCTTTGGCGCGGCTATACTCTTCGAACGTGTGATGCCGGTCCAGATGGTCGGCCGTGAGATTCAGAAACACGGCAATACTCGGCCGGAACGAATCAATGAGCTCCAGTTGAAAGCTGCTCAACTCGACGACAACGTCCGTCTCGTCGTTTACCTGATTTATGCAACTGATGAGCGGCGTTCCGATATTGCCGGCAAGTACGGTCGGCAAACCGTAGCTTCGCAATATGTGCTCGGTTAAGACAGTCGTAGTTGTCTTCCCATTTGAACCTGTGATGCCGATCACGCAACTATCAGGGTCAAGAAACCTGCCAGCGAGCTCGATTTCGCTCCAGATGGTGACGCCCTTGGCCCGCGCGGCCTGCAACAAGGGAGCATCGGCGGGCACGCCAGGGCTCGGAATAATCAAGTCCTGCTCGAGAAATGAGTTTTCCAGATGGCCGCCCAGCTCCAGGCTTACGCCCGCGGCACGGAGCGAAATGACCGCTTCGCCAATTTCGTTTTCAGACCGAGTATCCGTTGCGGTCACTTTCGCGTCACGCGCGCCGCAAAAGAGCGCGGTGGCCACACCGGTCCTTGCCAGTCCCACGACCAGCACGCGCTTGCCCCGCAATTCGAACGGATTCGCCATTTTTCTCGCAAAAAAATCGCTTAACCAGAATGCTTGACTACCTCAACTTCAACGTCGTCAGCGCAAACAGCGCAAACACCAGCGCAGCGATCCAGAAGCGCACGATCACTTTCGATTCGCTCCAGCCAAGCAGTTCAAAATGGTGATGGATGGGCGCCATGCGGAAGATGCGCTTGCCGCGCAGCTTGAACGAACCTACCTGCAAAATCACGGAGAGAGCTTCCAGCACAAATATGCCGCCAACAAAAAACAAGAGAATCTCCTGCTTGATGATGACTGCGACCACACCGAGCGTCCCGCCGAGCGAAAGCGAACCCACATCTCCCATGAAAATTTCTGCCGGATGCGCGTTGTACCAGAGAAAACCGAGTGATGCGCCGACGAGCGCGCCACAGAACACCGTGAGCTCGCCGACCTTCGGGATATATTGAATGTCAAGGTAAACTGCCCAGCGCGAGTTGCTGCTGACGTATGTCAGCACGGTAAGGGCGCCTGCAGCGATTACCGTGCAGCCGATGGCAAGACCATCCAGCCCGTCAGTCAGGTTGACGGCGTTCGATGAGCCGACAATTACAACGCCGACGAAAAGAAGGAAGGGAACAAAAGCCAGCGGCCAGAAATGATGTGAATTGATGAGCGAGTGAATGACGAGATCAGGGCGAAAGCGCTTCAGAAACGGGATCATCAGTTGCGTGGAGTAAGCGCTGTGGGTGGTCAGAACGAGCAGCGAGACGCCCACGGCGAGGCTTACGAACACCTGGAAATAGATCTTCTTTTTCGCGGTAAGGCCCAGGTTGCGCTGCTTGGAGACTTTCGCGTAATCATCGATAAAGCCAATGCCCGCGAAGGCGACTAGGGCAAACAGCGATAGCAGGATGAACGGATTTGTGAGATCGGCCCAGAGCAGGGTCGGCACGGCGGTAGAGACAACAATCAGTACGCCGCCCATGGTGGGAGTGCCGGCCTTTTTCTTGTGCTCCTGCGGACCTTCTTCGCGGATGAACTGGCCGATCTGCAATTCGCGGAGGCGGCGGATCAGCGATGGGCCGAAGACCAGCGCCAGAAACATCGCTGTGAGGCTCGCGTACACCGTGCGCACGGTGATATAACGGAAAACATTTAGTGGACTGAAGTAATGCTGAAGCGTGTGGTAAAGGAGGTAGTAAAGCATCTCAGTGCCGTACCTCATGGCTCGTGATTTCACCGGGCGCCGCGTGCCGGGCGATCAGCGATTCAACAATTTGTTCCATTTTCACGCCTCGCGATCCTTTTACCAGCAGCAGATCGCCGGACACGATGAAGTCCGCTAGAAACTCAGCGGCTTCCTGCGGCGTAGCGAAAAATCTTGCGCGCGCGCCCGGGAACCCTGCTGCCAACGCGCCTTCCACAATCTGCGCCGCATTGCCGGCGACGCCGATGATCCAATCAATTTTCCCGGTCTTCGCGGCAAACTGCCCTGCTTGGCGATGCAATTCCGGCGAGGCCGTGCCGAGCTCGCGCATCTCGCCGGCGGCGAGGATGCGCCGGCGGAAATTCGGGGTCGCGGCCAGCAATTCCGTCATAGCCTGCAGCGCTGCGGGACTCGAGTTGTAGCTGTCGTTGATCAGCGCCGCTCCATTTGAAAATCGCAACAGTTCTCCGCGCATCGCCGGCGCGCGCAGCGAACGAAACACGCTTTGTGCTTCCGCAGCGCCGATGTCCCAGACGCTTGCCGCCGCCAGAGCCGCCAGCGCATTCGCAATCGCGTGACGCCCAGGCACGTTCAGCTCCAGCCGCACGCGCCCTTCCGGACTTACATAATCAAACGCTGTTCCCAGAGCTCCGCGGTCTTCGATTTCCTGGGCCATAAAAAAGGCCTGCTTTTCGATGCCATAGGTCAGCACGCGACCGGGCGCAAATACTCCAAAAGCGGCGACGCGCGGATCATCAGCGTTGAGCACCGCGGTCGATTCGTGTCCATTCAATCCTTCGATCAGCTCGCGTTTCGCGAGAGCAATTTCATCTACCGAGGCAAAGAATTCCAGGTGCGCGGGGGAAACGCGCGTCACCACGCCAACATCGGGCCGGGCAATCGCCGCCAGCCGTGCAAGCTCACCGCGGCGCGACATCCCCATCTCCAGCACCGCGGCTTGATGCGTTTCTTCCAGGCGAAAAAGCGTCAGCGGCAGCCCGTACTCGTTATTAAAATTTCCTTCCGATTTCAAGACGCGCAGCTTCGCGCCCAGCAGTGCCGCCAGGATCTCTTTCGTGGTGGTCTTGCCGACAGAACCCGTGACGGCGGCAATTTTCCCACCCCAGGATTCGCGCACCGCGCGCGCAAGCTGCTTGAGCGCCTCGAAAGTGTCGGCCACCGCAATACATCGGCCGCCGACCGGGCCCGCATATCGGGGAAGCTGCGCCTCCGCCACCACCGCCGCGATTGCTCCGCGTTCCAGAGCACTGGCCACATGGTCGTGTCCATCGTGACTCGGTCCGTGAATGGCGATGAACAGTTCTCCGGCACGAATCGTGCGAGAATCAATCGACACGCCGGCCACCCGGGCCACGGGGTCGAGTTCCTTCCCCGGCCGAGTACCCAGCGCGTCAGCCACTTGTGCAATCGTCCACCGCATAAGTTCCTCAAAGGATTCGTCTTATTCCAGTATCCCAAGGTTCGGTGCGTTTTCAACGTTTGAGGGCTCCTCCTTTCGAGAGGTCCGCAATTGGCCCGCCCCGATTATCTCGGGACCCGAGCGCCCTCGTCACGGCTAAGAGACAAGCGCGCTAGGTGCCAAACTCTGAGCCGCCGCCTTGCGGCTCGTCTTTCAAGTGGCCGCCGGTCACTCTCATGTTTCGCGGCGCTTCAAATCCGCGTTCGCGCAAAGCGCGGCGTGCCATTTCGCGGTCGTCGAACTCCAGAGTTCTATCGGCAAGAATCTGATAGTTTTCGTGCCCCTTTCCCGCCAGCAAAACGATGTCCCCACTGCGGGCTTCATCCATAGCTAAGCCGATGGCTTTTTCCCGGTCCGGCTCGATCAGATATTTGCCAGCGGTTTTTTGCAATCCCACGATAATGTCACTGATGATTTTCAGGGGATCTTCGCTGCGCGGGTTGTCGCTTGAAAGGATCGTCAGGTCGCTCAACCTGCCGGTGACTTCTCCCATCACGGGCCGCTTGGTACGGTCCTTTTCGCCGCCGCAGCCGAAGAGCGTGATGATACGGGCTTTGGGATTTAGCTCTCGCGCAGTGCGAATCAGGTTCTCCAGTGCATCGTCGGTGTGCGCGTAATCGACAATCACCTGGAAGGACTGCCCGAGATCAATTCTCTGGAAACGCCCCGAAACGCTTTCCAGATTTCGGATGCCACTTTCAATCACCTCATTCGAGAGACCCAAAGCCTGCGCCGCCCCAATCGCTGCTAGAAGATTGTAGACGTTGATTTTTCCGACCAGCGACGAAACCACCTGCACCTTGCCGTTCGGCGTGTGCGCGGTGAACGTCAACCCATCGAATGTCAGTTGGAACTTTTTTGCAGTGATGTCCGCGGCCGATTCCAGACCGTACGTGATCGTTTTCTTCGCCAGTCCGGCCAGCCGCTTGCCAAATTCGTCATCAGTGTTCAGCACCCCAACTTCCGGCGCCCCAGCCCCCGTGCCTTCGAAGAGCCGCTTCTTGGCGGAGAAATAATCCTCAAACGTTTTGTGATAATCCATGTGCTCGCGAGTCAGGTTGGTGAAGACCGCGGCCTGAAAATGGCAGCCCCAGAGCCGGTCCATGGCCAGGGAATGAGAGCTGGCTTCAAGGACCGCATACTTTCCGCCCGCATCGCGAATCTCGGCAAGAAAACCCTGCAAGTCCACGGACTCGGGTGTAGTGTTTGGCGCAGGATAGTCGCCGAGCGGGGTGTGATACGCAATCGTACCGAACAAGCCGGTCTTCGCTCCGGATGCTTTCACGATCGCATCGATCACTGAAGCAGTGGTGGTTTTTCCGTTCGTGCCGGTCACCGCGACAAGCTGTAACGCGCTCGCGGGGTGCCCGAAGAAATTAGCAGCCGTGACGGCCAGAGCCTTACGCGCTTCTGAAACCTTAATCCACGCTACACTCGCCGGAAGCGCGTTGGGGGCTTGCTCTTCGCTTGCAATGGCGGCCGCTCCTCGCTTGATGGCATCCTGAATGAACGCGTTTCCGTCCGCCTTGGCCCCGTGCAGAGCGAAAAACAGGGTTCCAGGCTGTACCTTCCGCGAATCGCAAACCACCTGACGAATTTCCAGGCCACTCGCGCTCGCGGGTAGAGCTGCTTCTACACCCTGGAACACTTCAGTCAGCTTTTTTCGATAATCCGCAGGGTTTCCCTGGGAAGAGTGCTCTCGTTGGCTGTCAGCCTGGTTCGTGGCGGCGTCCTGTACTTGTTCTTCTGGGCCGAGTCCAATTCTCATCCTAGTGCCTTGCTCTCTGGAGCGGCTTTGCAATCTTTGGCCCCGTTGTCCCGAACTGCACGGTGATCTCTGCGCCGCGCCTTACCTTCGCACCTGGCGTCGGCGCCTGATTCGTAGCAAGACGGCTACCAATGAGAACGGGGTCCAGGCCCAGTCGTAAGCATATCTCCGTTACTTCGCGCATCGTCTTGCCGGACAGGTCCGGCACTTGAATGTCGCCCCCCTCGTCCACCGCTACCGTCACGGGAGGGGTCGCGCTCACACCCTCTTTAGAATTTGTTGCGGTGAACCCCGCGGGAGGTTGGTCCGGCTGTTCTGAAAAATCCGCCAGCGTGAAGTCTTCCAGGGCGGCGCTGTCCGCTGCATCAGCTTTCTTGTAGGAAGCCTGAATAAGCCGGGGACCGACCGGCACGTCTCGTGGCACGTCAAGATACGGCAGAACCTGTTCCGCGATGCGCTTGAAAACCGGCGCGGCCACCTGTCCGCCTTCATGCTGCCCGACCGGCGAATCGAGAGATACCAGGATCGTCACCGCGGGGTTGCTGATCGGAGCGAATCCGGTAAAAGAAGCAATCAGCTGCGATCGCGAATAGCGTCCCGTCGCCGGATCGATTTTTTGCGCCGAACCTGTCTTGCCCGCGGCCGTCCAACCATCGAGATGCGCAAGCTTTCCCGTGCCGTTCAGAACGACCCCTTCCATGAGCCTACGAAGGGTCGCCGCCGTTTCCGGCCGGATTACTTTTCTCGGCTCAGCGGGCGTCAGAGTGCCCACCGCGGGCAACGCCTGATCTCCGCGCCTCAACTGAGCAACGACATGCGGCTTGCAAAGTGTTCCACCGTTGGCAATCGCGGAGACGGCGCTGATCAGCTGAATCGGCGTGACGCCGACCTCCTGCCCCATGGAGATCGAGCCAATGGAAATCGCCGACCAGTTCTCAAGCCTCCGCAGGATACCGCGGCTTTCCCCTGGCATGTCCACTCCGGTCGGCTGTCCAAAACCGAATGCGCGGATGTAGTCGTAAAATTTTGGCGCCCCCAACCGCAGCGCAATCTTGATCGCCCCAACGTCGCTTGATTGCGCCAGAATGTCCGAGACGCTCAGCAAGCCGAATGCCTTGTGGTCGCGGATGCGATGTCCGGCGACGTAAACTGCTCCATTCTCGCAATCAAAGACTTCCGCCGGCCGGGTAATCCCCTGATCAAATGCGGCAGCTAGCGTGATTAGTTTGAAGGTGGATCCCGGCTCATACAGCGCGCTCACTGCGCGGTTCATGCGCGCCTCACTTGGCGCTTCGCTCGCCGCGTTGGGATTAAACTTTGGCCAGTTGGCCAGCGCGAGGATTTCTCCGTTGTTCGAATTCATCACCATTACCGTGCCAGCGATGGCATGCGTTTTGGCAATGGCTGCACCCAGCTCGCGCTCCGCGATGTACTGAACTTTTTCGTCGAGCGTGAGAACCACATTTGCGCCGCGCTCGCGTTGCGCCTCCCCGCCGTCGAACCAGCGCTGCCGCGCATCCGCCATCACGATGATTTTTTCGCTTTTGCCCCGGATCTGGCCATCCAATTCGTATTCGATGCCGCCCAAGCCCTTTTCATCGACATCCACAAAGCCCAGCACATGCGAGGCAAGATCGCGCTTCGGATAGATGCGCTGATTCTCCTTTTGGAAATAGACGCCCTTCAGATTCAGCGCCTCGACACCTTCTTTTTTATCTGGAGGCAGCTTGCGCGCAATCCAAACAAAGGACCGCGACGATTCCAGCCGCGTTTCCAAAACCTCTCGCGGAATCCCCAGCACTCCGGACAGCAGCCGCACCGCGAGTTGCTCGTCAGCAAGCTCGGAAGGAACCGCGAAAGCCGAATCCACGGGGATGCTCATGGCCAGCGGATGCATGTTGCGGTCGTAGATCGCGCCACGCTTCGGCGTGATCTCGATTACGCGCTGTTGCTGGCGCTGTGCACGGGTCAAGTATTCGCGGTGACGGTAAAGCTGGAGGTAACCAAGGCGCCCAAAAACTGCAGTCATGCATATCAGCGCCGCGCCGGCAACGATCAGCAAGCGGCTGACCGTTTTATGGTCACCATTCGAGATGACCGTTTTGCGGGCGCCATTCAATTTGACCGCTCTGCGGCTAGCTATGGTGGCGTGGGCACGGTTTTCCTGCATGGCAAGTCAGATCGAAAAGCGCTCCGCCCGGAAGCTCATGCCTTTGACTGCAAACTCTCTGGCAATGGACAGCCAATGCAACCACCTACCGCGCACGGTTCGGGCGAATGTATCGCGCTGCGGCTAGCTCGGTGCCCGCGGGAGCATCATATTCCTGCACCTGCGTTGGCAGCGGTTCGGTCAATCCCAGCTGGCGGCGCGCAATGACGTCGATGCGCATGGGATTACGCAGGCTGGCGATCTCCAGCTTCAAAGACGAGTTGAGCGAAGCCGCCTCGGCCTGTTGGGCTTTCACGTCCTCGAGCTGAAAACTCAGGTCGATGCAGCGGAAATGCTGGTAAATGTACAGCATGAAAAACGCGGCCACCACACCGCCAAGCGCGGACATGCGGAACAGCTTGCGCATCTTTACCGGCTCGACGTGGCGCACGATGCGCGAATTGTCGATCCGCTTCACGGTGTGAAATTCAGTCATTGCCGCAGCTTTTTTCTTTCGTGGCATAACTATTACCTTGTCGGCTGTTATGCAGCCGGCGCTCTTTCCGCACACCGCAGCTTCGCGCTTCGCGAACGCGGGTTGCCCCGTATCTCCCGCTCACTGGGCTGGATCACGTGTTTCGTCAGGACGCGGAGCGTTCCTGCTCGCTCCCCCTCTTGGAACGCATGCTTCACCAGGCGGTCTTCCCGCGAGTGGTAACTCAACACCACCCAGCGGCCTCCTGAATTCATTGTGGCGGGGGTCCGAGAAAGAAACTGCCCGAGTTCCTCCATCTCTCGATTCACCGCTATCCGCAGCGCCAGAACCGACCATCGATTCACAATTTCGTCTGCCGTTAGTTCATCGTTGGCAGTGTCCATACGCATGTCCAGCGGGGCCGCCTCGCGGAACGAAAATCCCCGCACGCTCTGATCAAGCTGCATGCTCGAAACTCCCAAGTCGGCCAAGACCCCGTCCACCGGCGGAATCCCCAACTCTTGCGCGACCTCCGCAATCCTGGAGAACGGCGCGTGTACCAGTTTCACCTTCGCCCCAAAGATCTTGAGCCGCTCCCGCGCCAACTCCAGCGCCTGTACGTCCCGGTCCAGGCTGATCAACCGCCCAGAGGTCAGTTTCTCTGCGATTGCTTCCGAGTGCCCGCCCGCTCCCAGCGTGGCGTCGATGTACGTTCCGTCCGGCCTTATGCGCAGCCATTCGAGCACCTCTTCCAACAGCACCGGCGTGTGCGGCGCAGCCAATCTCGCAAAACCTTAAATTCCCAGGTCTTCCAAAGCCTTATCGTCTTCGTCCGTGTACGGCTCGTTCTTCAGTTGATCCAGAACTCTGGTGTGATTCGAAACTTCCAGGTAGTCCAGGTTGCCAAGTACGTCCACGTCTCCCTTGGTTTGCGCCGCTTCGCGCAGAACGGTAGGTAACAGCAGTCTTCCCTGCCCATCCAGCTCCACCGTCTGCCCGTAATAGCTCGTTCTCATCAGGAACTTTCTCTTCGCCCGGTTCGTGCTCGGCATCTTCGCCAGCTCATCTTCGATTTCCGACCAAACTTTCATCGGATAAATCTTGGCCGTCTCACCGGTCGTGCTGGTGATGTAAAACTGGTTCCCGTACTCCTTCAATTCCTCGAGAAACACGGCGGGTATCTTCAATCGGCCCTTTTCGTCCACCTTCGCTTGACAGTTGCCCCGCAGCTTCATATGCTCCGCGCAACGCGACCCTCTTTTGACCCGGATCGCACACAAAAATGTGGTCTAGAATGGCCAAAAATGCCCACTTTCACCACAGAACTTGATTGCTTTCTACTTTGCCCCAGCGCCCGCTACTTCGTTCTACTGTAGTCCACTTCTTACCACTTTTCACCACATGATAGGCTGCTTTCTCCGCTTGTCAAGAGGAATCATGCATTTTTGTAAAAATAGTTTCGAAACTCAGGCGAAGAGTAAGCTCGGGATTCGCGCCGCCACAAATTGTGGTTTCAGTCTGAAACTATAACAACGGTTGGTGTAGGCGTTTCCCGCCGGTGCGACGCGGACTTTCGGGTCACGGCACGCTACTTCGGGCGAGCTGCCTTGCCCGGGCTCTCTACTAGCGCTTCGATACTGCGTACGGTAATGAGATCGGTCTTTGCGTCCAGGGTTCCTATGACCTTTACCTTCAGTCCGGCCCACTGTTCCGCCAAAACTTGCGCGTCGAGCCTGTAAACCTTGTCCGGAGTCTGGAGGACAAATTTCCCGCCCCGGTCTTTGACGCAGTAACGCGCGCAGTCGGCGTGCGTCTTCACCTCGGGTTTCATTCCGATCATTTCCTTGTGCGATTGGCTGAGCGAATGAACATTCAGAGCGCACTGCGTGTCCGCAATTTCACCCTTGAATATCTTCTCATCCCCGCCCCAAACCGGAGGATACGACGCCATCAACAAAGCCAAACCCGTTGCGCCCAGGATCAATCGAGCTCTGCTCGTTACCATTTGTCCCTCGCTTCCGCATCCATTTGCGAATTGGATCTGTCTTCAAATCAAGGCAGAACGACGAATCTCATCATCATTCCCTCGTGATCCTGGCTGCAGATCACCGTGCAAACCACCACATACTCGCCGGCTTCGCTGGGCGCGGCTACAGTGAAATCCTGGGTCCCGGGCTTAAGCAGGAAATCCCAGTCCGGAACCGGTTTCCGATCCTTTGCGCGCAACAGCGAAAATCCGTGGATCGAGCCATCCCGGTTCAGATTCTTTGCCTTTCTGGCCGTAATTCGCAAAGTAACTTGTTCGCGCGCTTTCACGGTTATGACCGGCTGCTTTTGGTTCTGAATCTTGTAGCGGCTGTCATGGTCCGCCAGGATCTCGATCACTCGTCCCTGCGGCTGCGTAGTCTGCGCCCAGGCGCACGAAGCTGAGAATGCCGCCATCGCCGCCAGCAGTCGCGCTTGAGTCGCCGCCTCTCTGCATAGCCCCATCACGATCATTGGGTCATGTAACCCAGGATCAGGCGCATATCCTCGTCGGTGATCATGGCCCGAACCCTCATGTGGCGTATGGCTGTGGCCATGACTCGCGGCGGAAACTTGTGGGGAGGCTGATGGCAGCGCCCGCAATTGGTGCGGAATCTCTTTTCGCCCTCCAACCGCAGGGCGCGTTTCTCCGCAGCATCCGAACCCGCGTTGGTCGCCGCAGAAGTATGAATTGCCGTTGGGGACGCCCCTGTTCCTTGTGCTGGCGCGGGCGCCTTCCCATTTGGGGAAGTTGTGGAGTTGGCGCGCTCCTGCCCAATGGAGGTAAGCGCCAAGCCCGTGGTTATGGCAATAAGGCAAAGCAGCATGTAACGCCGCCCCATCACTCGCTCCCCGCGCGTCCCAGAGGGACCACGAATCTATAGGTGAGGCTCAGTGTCCAAACGTTTTTGTTCCCATCCGCGCTGAATTGCCGCCCGTAGTTGGAACTTGCCTTGAGTCCATCGATGAAGTAGTAGTTCAGCCCAAGCTCGAACTGCTTGGTGTTCACGGGAAGCAGCGCATCACTGGCGTTTCCCCCCACGAAATACTGCTGCATGCGCGTCACGACTTGTGTCCGGCGGAGCTCGTTCTGAAGGAACGGAACCTGGCTCAGACGATAGGCCGCTTCCGCCCAATAGCCGCTCCCTGCGATGGAGCGCATGTATTCGGATCGAATATCGAGTGGCAGTGCTGGTGGTTGCCAGATAGCGTGAAATCCAAAAGCATTCGATCGCGTGTCCTGAAGCCCATGCTGAAAAGATCCGCCGATTTCCAATCGAGCGCCTGGGACAAAGATTCCAGCGCGCCCACCTGCAAATCGATCGGAGTCCACGGGAGTGACTGTCGAGAGCGCCGAAAAATAGACCGCGTAATTGATGTTGAATTTCGCGCGCGCTTTGAAGCCGCCGCGAAGCATTGCTCCGGTGCTGGCATTGCTGGGGCCGATTCCGATCGGCAGGATCAGCGGGTCCGATTGCAAGTTTCGGATCCAGACCGGGTAGAGCCTTTCATTAAAGATGCCAAACGGCGTCAGGAATCTCCCTACCGTTACGGTTGTGTATGGGTTGGCGATGAAGTCGAGCTGGGCGTATTCGACTTCTTTTTGCACCGTCCCGTGAAAGGCGCTGCTCCCGGGCAGTTGAACCATGTCCGTTTCGAATGTCGCTCGCGTTTCGAAGAGCCACCGGCGTCCGATCGGTAGCAAAACAAGAGGCGTGACAATGGGATGGAGGTGTGGTTCCCCTCCATCAAATGTGGTGATGAAACCCGCGCTCCCTGTAAGCAATGGAACGGGCTTCGATTCCTCGTCTTGCTGCGTTTGGGCCGCCGCTGGCAAAGCAAAGAGCATCGATAACAGAAGTGCGAACAGAGCAACTAGAGCACGCATCCATGCGCAAGTGCCTCTATGAGAGAGGAACCCCCCGCTTCGAGGGCAGCATAGGAAGGTCGGAAGTGGATTCGTTATGGTGACTTGCACGTCAGGCCTGAGGAGGGAGAACCCCGCCCCACTTCAAGATTGGTTTGCCTCCGCTACACTGTCAACTCAAGGATAGGAAGCTGTGCTGCGATGGATAATTCCTGTTTGGCCTTCAGTGGTTCAGGGCTGGGAGAATCGAATTCCGTGAGCAAGCTCCCTTACCATCGTTCCCGAGCCCCGTCCAACCCTCGGGATTCACATTCCTAACTCCCCTATTCCCCTCAACTTGATTCCATGTTAGCCTTATTGCTGTCCTAAGATTCGACTCTCAAGGAGCCTCGACCATGGAATGGGTTACCCCTGAGCACGAAGAGATTAACCTCAATTGCGAAGTTAGCTCGTACGCTAACGCTGAACTCTAATCTTCTTGGCCGCGTGCAGCGGTCGGCGCTAAACGTGTTGGAATGCGCGTAAAAGTCCTCGGCTCCGCAGCCGGGGGCGGGTTTCCCCAATGGAATTGTGGCTGTCCAAACTGTAGCGGCCTCCGCAACGGCACGGTAAAGTCTCGTCCACGCACGCAGACTCAGATCGCGATTGCGGCAGACCCCGAGTACGCTCTTCGCGCGTATTGGACTCTCGTTAACGCCTCCCCCGACCTTCGCTCGCAAATCGTCGCTACCCCTGAGTTAGCCCCGTTTTCCAACACCAGGTCTTCCTCGGCTATCTTCGATGTTTTTCTGCCCAGTGCCGATGTTGATTCTCTGATGGGTTTGCTACACTTGCGCGAATTTCAGGCGTTCAAAATTTTTTCCATGCCCGCGATCCGGCGCATTTTGTCGGAGGAGAATTCCATCTTCCAAGTGCTGGGCCGCGCGAAGCCTCCGGTGCAATGGTTTTCACTGCCGTTCGCCTCTCATCTGAACTCTGAAAAAAGGCATGATCCGAAAGAGGTTCCGCAATTCATCTCCCACGCCGTATCCCTCGGCGGAGAGTACCCGGATTACATCAGCAGGAATCTGCGAGCCACGCTGCCCCCCGAAGAAGCGGTTATCGCTTTAGCCTTCGAGTTCGCGGGGAAACGCGTCTTCGTTGCACCCACTCTGCCCGGTCGCAACACCGAATGGAAGAAGTGGGCCGAATCCAGCGACCTCGTGCTCATCGATGGCACTTTTTGGAGCGACAACGAGTTGCTCCAAACTGGCCGGAGCCAGAAAACAGCTCGCCAAATCGGCCACCTTCCGATTTCCGGTCCCGGCGGCTTACTGGAGCAGTATCCGAAGCACGCCAAGGGTCGCAAGGTCTTGATCCACATGAACAATACGAATCCCATCCTTAACGAGGACAGCGCTGAACACCGCGCCGTGCGTGAAGCCGGTTGGGAAATCGCCTATGATGGGATGGAGTTCACCCTGTGACCCCATCCGTGAAACACGACCTCGAACAGCCTCTGCTCACGGAAGCCGCGTTCATTGCCGGCTTTCACACCATTGGCGAAGAGCGCTATCACCACAGACACCCGTTTCATCTGCTGATGCATGACGGCAAGCTCACACGCGCCCAGCTCCAGGCGTGGGCCCTGAATCGGTACTACTATCAGAGCCGCATCCCCATCAAAGATGCGGCCATCCTCGCGCGCAGCGAAGACCCTGCGTTTCGACTCGCCTGGCGCAAACGCATCATGGACCATGATGGCGATGGCGCGAAGCCCGGTGGCATTGAAAAGTGGCTGCGGCTCGTTGCAGCTACCGGCCTCCCTCGCGAGCAAGCGCTGCGCGGCGATGGCATCCTTCCAGCGACACGTTTCGCCGTGCAAGCCTACGTGGATTTCGTAACCACGCGCTCCCATCTCGAAGCCGTCGCTTCTTCTCTGACCGAACTGTTTTCGCACAAACTCATTGCGTTGCGGATGGACCGCATGCGCCAGCATTATCCCTGGCTCTCTGGAGGTTTGGACTATTTCACCGGCCGGCTTACGCAGGCTCCCGAAGACGCCGAATTCGCTCTGGGTTGGGTCGTGAAACACGCGCACACGCGCGCGGAGCAAGACCTGGCGCACGCCGCATTGCGCGCCAAGTGCGACATTCTCTGGGCTCAGCTTGACGCTCTCTATTTTGCTTACGTTAATCCCGGCTGGCCGCCCCGAGGCGCTTTCCAACCGGCGAAGGAATCATGATGGAGCACGGATGCCGCCTGAACTAAGCAGTCGTCCGCGCCTCGCTCCGGGCTGCCGCCTTGGCGAAAACAACCAGCAGCGCGTGCTGCTGATGCCCGAGCGCGCCCTCCGATTGAACGGCCCCAGCCTGGAAATTGTCGAGCGTTGCGATGGCCAGCATACCGTCGAGCAGATCATTGTGGATTTGCAGAAGATCTATTCCAAAGCCGCGCCGCAAAAAGTCGCGCAAGACATCCTCGGCTACCTCGCTCTTTTGCAAAAGGAACGCGCTCTTGATTTCGAGCTGTAGCTCGCTCCTTTAGGGGTGAGGTTGTTCCGTCTTTGAACAGTTGCTTCGCGATGCGGGCGTTTTAGGCTTTGGCCGCCTTCAAAGGCGGCCGCTTTCGACTCTCACTGGCACGGACCGGCGCATCTCAACTGGCTATGACATCCACAATCTCCAACCCGCTGGCCCTGATCGCGGAACTCACCCACCGCTGCCCCTTGCATTGTGTCTACTGTTCGAATCCCCTCGAACTGCAATCCCGCTCCAATGAACTCTCCACCGAAATCTGGTCCCGCGTCTTCCGCGAAGCAGCCGAGTTCGGCGTCCTCCAAGCCGACTTCACCGGTGGCGAGCCACTCGCCCGCCCGGACATCGTCGATCTCGTTCGCGCCGCGCGCGCTGCTGGACTGTACGTCAATCTCATCACCTCAGGCCTGCCGCTCGACGAAACGAAACTCGCCGCCCTCGTTGAAGCCGGCCTCGATCACATCCAGCTTAGCTTCCAGGGCGCGCGCGAAGATACCGCCAACGAAATCTCCGGCACCAAGTCCCACGGGCAAAAACTTCGCGTCCTCGCATGGCTCAAGCAGCATCGCGTCGCTCTGACCCTCAACTTCGTCATCCATCGCCGCAATCTCGATCAACTCACGGAAATGGCTGCGCTGGCCGACTCTTCCAGTGCTACACGCATCGAATTCGCCCATGTACAGTATTACGGCTGGGCCTTTGCCAATCGCGAAAATCTTCTGCCCACGCGCGAGCAGTTGGATCAATCCATTGAGGTCATCAAACGCGAGCAGCAGCGCCTGGAAGGCAGGATCCGCGTCGAATACGTGGTCCCGGATTACTACGCCAGGTATCCCAAGCCGTGCATGGGTGGTTGGGGCCGCAAACTGATGCTCATCACTCCCAGCGGCGAGGCGCTTCCCTGCCACGCAGCAAAAGTGATACCAGCTTTGTCGTTCGAAAATGTCTGCGACCGCAGTCTTCGCCAGATTTGGGAACACTCCGCCGCGTTCCAGAAATTCCGCGGCGAGGACTGGATGCAGGAACCTTGCAAAACCTGTGACCGGCGCGCACAGGACTTCGGCGGCTGTCGCTGCCAGGCGCTGCTGCTTGCGGGTGACGCCGCTGCCACTGATCCGGTTTGCTCCCTTGCACCGCTGCGTCCCAAGGTGGACGCCATCCTTTCAGAACTAAACGCCACGCCCCCGGCTCAGCTTTTCGTGAAGCCCGCCTGGCTCTACCGCCCTAATCCCTGATGGACCCGCAGAGGTGGAAATGAAAACTCGGGTCATATGCGTCTTAATCGTCTTAGCAGGGTTCCTGCTGCACTCGGTCGTCACGCACTTTTCTTTCAAGCCGGATCACCGGCTCACTGAACCGATTATGGTGATATTCATCGCCTACATGGCCCTTGTTCCGGTCGTCCTGTATTTCCTGCGAGGCGATCGACTCTGGCGGCTCGCAGTATTCGGCATCTGGGTCTTGTACGTGGCGTTGTGGGCCTATGCCATGCTCACTTTAGACTGATATGTGACGCGCCGCCTAATCCGCCGTCACTGTTTGCGTTTCTCCGAGCTTCATCACTACTCGAAAAATGAAAATCAGGCTCCCCACCAACACCAGCGATCCGAATACCGTCAGCGTATAAGGCGCGCCAATCCGCTTCGCCGCCCCGCCGGCGATTAACGCGCCTATTGGTTGCACGCCCATAAACATCGTCGCGTACACCGCCATCACCCGGCTGCGCAGTTCGTCGGGCACGCGGTTTTGAATCAAGGTATTTGTTGCCGCCATTTGCGAAGTCGCCGCAAATCCCACGACGAAGAGCACCACCATGCACTGCCAGAACATCTTCGCCTGCGAAAAAAGGATCAGGAAGACCGAGCAAGTCGATGACGTCGTTGCGACCCATCGCGCCAGCCCTTTGTAATGCGTCCGCGCCGCAAAATGCAGTGCACCGAGCACCGCTCCGATTCCCGCGGAACTCATCAGCAGTCCCAGCGTCCGGGCGTTTCCCTTCAAAATGTCCTGCGCGTAAATCGGCATGAAGACTGCGTACTGCAATCCGAAGAGGCTCAGCACACTCAGCAGCAGCAACGCAGACCGTATGGGCAGATCGCTCATCGCAAACCGGAATCCCTGTACGAAGCTCTTCAGCGGCGATTGTGTGCTCGCCTTGATTTCCCTCCGCTCAATCCGCATCAGCAGTAACGCCACGATCACCGCCACGAAGCTCAAGCCGTTCAGGAAGAAACACCAGCCTTCTCCCACCAAGGCGATCGCAAACCCCGCAATCGCGGGCCCGACCACCCGCGCCCCATTGAAAATCGAGGAATTCAGCGCAATCGCGTTCGGCAGATCCTCTTTTCCGACCATCTGCACGAGAAACGCCTGCCGGATCGGCACGTCAAACGCGTTCACGATTCCCACCAGAAACGCGATGACGATCAATTCCCACTCGTTAATCAAATGCGTCAGCGTCAGTCCGGCCAGCGCAAACGCCAGAATCATCGAAACCGTCTGCGTCACAATCACGCCGCGCTGCCGGTCGTACCGGTCCCCGACGTAACCGCCAATCGAGGACAGAAAAAGCATCGGTACTTGGCTTGCGAAGCCGAAAACGCCGAGCAACGCGGCCGACCCGGTCAGCTTATAGACCAGCCAGAGCTGCGCCGTGGTCTGCATCCACGTACCGATTAACGAAATGAGTTGTCCCGCGATGAAAAGCTGGAAGTTGCGGTGTTGCATCGCGCGGAAGCGCGTAGAAACGGCCGGGAAGCCCGTGGGCGGGGCGGGGCTGACCGCTGTGCGGTCACTCTTCAAATATTCTTCCTCCACTTGTTCGATGCAAATATCGTGAAGTAGTCACGATGCCGTGGCAAGCGCCATATTGTCAATGCGTTCGGCGGTCACTCGGCCACCGGTGTCATGGTCAGCCGATTCTCATTTGTGACACTGATGTTGTACGCCTTACCGCGCACCTTGATGTAGCGTAGCTGCAAGGATTGCCAGGATGGCGGCAGCAAAGGCTTGTACTTCTGCGTCAGACCGTCGCTGCTAAATCGCAGTCCGGTGAATCCAAAGATGATCTGCTGCAAGAATGCTCCTTCCGCGGTGAGAAACACCGCCCGATTGTTGCCGGGAGTTTCGGTCATTGCATAAAACGGCGGCTTGGCATAAGAACGCATCGTGGAAAGAAATAAGTTGTAAGCCATGTTCTGATCGCCCAGCTCGGATGCCGCTACTGAATAGAAATTCCCAAGCATTCCGACTTCGTAGCCGGGCTTGCCGAAGTTTTTCAGGCACGCTTTGAGATCATTCCGCTTTATCCCATCGGCAAAATCCATCTCCAGAGGGTAGGTCAACAGGATCAGAGCGTGCGCGTAATTTCCCTCTTCGTCTCCCGAATGCTCCGGATGGAACTGCCGGCGCGGATCAAAAGGGACGAAAATCATCCGAGCGATGCGTTCCCAATCCGGGTGCGGCGTTTCACCCAGTAAATGGGCCGCTTCGCTCGCCACCTCCATCGTTCTCTTTGCAATCGCGTTGGTATAGGCGTCGTTGTCGACGTGAGTAATCGCTTCGTTGGGTCCCGTGACGTCGAGAATCTCATAGCGATCACCTTGCTTGTTTGGGGTTAGGCGGCTAGCCCAGAAGTCGGCTACGCTTCGTATGACCGGGTAACCACATCGCCGGAGCCAGTCACGGTCCCCGGTCGCCTGATAAAATCGCCACTGTGCCATGGCGACGTCGCCAGTGATATGAATCTCACTGCTCCACTCCGGCGCCTCTTCCGACCCCGTGCCCGCGGACTCCATCGGAAATTTCGCACCGCGAAAGCCGCGTTCGCGAGCGTTCCGCTCCGCCTCCGGTAGCAAGTGGCATCTGTAGTCGACAATTGAGCGCGCCAGCTCTGGATGCAGCACTAAAATGGACGGGAACACGAACGTGTCGGCATCCCACCAGATGCGTCCCAGGTAGGCACGCGAGGGAAGGGTCATCGCCGGGATACTCCACTGGCAGTCCTTGCAAAGGCTCGAGAGCAGGTAATACATCGCCGCATGAACTACCCTTTGGGCTTCGGGATCGCCCTGGATTACGATGTCCGTCCGCCACATTCGCTGCCATGCTTGTTCGTGTGCTTCGAGCACCCGCTCGTAGCCCGCCTCCTGTGCTTCCTTAGCGGTCCTCTGGGCTTCCTCGACCGGCGACTTCGAATCCCGCGAGGAGACCACGCCAACAAATTTAGTGAATTTATACGTCTGTCCCCTTAGGGCGATAAACTTTACGTTGAGCGCGGGCCTTTGGAGGCCTTGCGATAGTCCCACCTGGGCTTCCTGCGCCGGCAAATTCGGCGGGAGCGCCACTCGCACCGCTTCGGCCACTTGCGTACTCTCATCTCGCGTTTTCGAAATCGCCAGGAATCCGCGGTGATCAGGGTCAGCCTCTACTTTGAGAATCGGAATCGCCCCCGGCAGTTTCGCCCCTTCCCACTCGAAGGCGGGCGTCTCCCCGCCTCCGAGAGGGAAAGAGACTGTGATCGGTCCCACTTCCACACCAAAATCGGGCGTGACCTGAATGTGCGTCACTCCCAGGTGCAAGTTCTCCCGGCTGACGAATTCTTCGACTTCCACGTGTGTGCTGTGACTTGCGTCCTGCCAGTCGTATCGCGTTGAAAGTATGCCGTTACGCGTGTCTAGGTTCTGACGGTAGCTACCAGCCTGAACGCTCTCCGCGGAAATTTCATTGAGCCAGTGCGAGCCGTTCCAGTAATCGACTCCGCTCCAGGAAGGAATCAGCGCCTGGTAGGTATAAGTCTTCTGTTCAAGGTGATCGTAGAGCCCGGCCAGGCTCGCTTCCGAGGAATTCGTTCCCTCCCAGGAGCTGGCGTCAAAAAGATAGCCGTTACCGAGAAGCGTAGGGTTGTATGGCGCGAAAGCGCTTGTAGAAAACTCGAAGGAATCCCCTGATGCGGCGGTCTGCACCTTGGCCACTTGACCTTGCAGGTCCATGTGAGCCCAAACCAGAGCGGTTGCTATGGCCACGCACGACAGCAATCCCGCCAGAACGGCCGTTCGCGGTTGCAAGGAAGAGAATCTTTTCCGCAACTCCTCCTCCCAAATCGTGCGTCACTAGCCCAGCGACTTCCAATGATAGCATTCTCCCTTTGCAGCCAGACTTGCCCCTTCCCGTCGAGTCTCGCCCATCCAATTTTGTTTGTGTTGAGGATTTCTCTCAAACAATGCGCGGAAACGAATCAAAAAGCAGCCCGTCAGCGTCACTCTGGTTTCTCTTCGCTCTAAGAACTAAAAACCAAGAACTAACAACTGACTCATTCGTTCGGCGGTTCCGGTGGTCCGCCAACGTGCAGATGGCTCAAATCATGCAGCGTGGCCTTGTCTTCTTCACTCATGCCGCGAGTGAAGTTCGGATCGTTCAGGTGCTGGTTGCGCGCCGACTCCGGCATGTTCTTTAGTACACCCAGCCGCTGCGAAATGGCCCTTTGCCTATCAGGTGGCAACTGTTTCCACTTGGGAATCACATCATTTCGGATGTGATTCTTCTGTTCCGGAGTCATTCGATTCCAGTTTTCTATGCGCCCATTCATCTCTTGTCTTTGCGCGGGCGTAAGGTTCTGAAGCCGCCGACTGTTCTCGACGACCCTTTGCCTTTCTTGTGGATTCAGATCGCTGAATTTTCTCTGCGGGGGCGTGTATGCCGAGGGAGGCCGGTTCGGATTATTATTTGGTCGCGCCGATGTGTCCGCGTGATTCTCGTTTGCGCTCGGAGGGCGGTTCGCGCCAGAATTCTGCCGCTCGTTTTGTGTTCTTGGTGCTGCCTGCTGCCGTTGTCGGCGCTCCTGCCTTTGTTGTTGTCTCTGTTGTTGCGCCGGCGGCTTATTCGCCTGCCGATTCTGCGCCCCGTTCGTCCGCGGTCCTTGCGCGAACAACGGCACAGTCAGCGCCGCGCTCATTCCCAGCGCCATCAGCCATCCCGCGAATTGGAGTTTTCGTGTCATTTCCCGTTACAACTGCTGACTCTGATTCGTGTCGCTTGCTTCGTCAGCCTGCACCGGCTGCGGCAAGTCGCTCAACGGCGCAAAATCCGAAATCACATCATAGTTTTCCAGCACCGACATGTTCTGGTTGATCTTATCGATGTCTCCGGCACTCAACGTATTGTCCTGCGTCCGCGAGCCAATCCACACCATGGCCAGCAGCAGCATCGAAGCCGCAAACGCAACACGCGGCGACGGCGCGAACCATGCCCACCAGCTCTGCTTCGCCGGTTCCGCCGCCACGCGCGCATGCACGCGCAAATCAAACGCTGCCGATGGCTCGATCATCGGCAGTTCGTCCAGCAGTGCATGCACCGAGCGAAACTCACTCACGCGCAACTGGCAACAGGCGCCCGTCCACGAATCCCATAATCTTGTTTTCCATCCGGCTACAACTCATGACTTCCTTCCCTTCTGGCCCAACCGCTACTGCCTTCCCTGCTGCGCCACGAGGGGGGCTAGTTCCACTCGCAGCGTTTCGTACGCCCGGAACAGCAGCGATTTCAACGCGCTCTCCGAGCATTCCAAAATCTTCGAAATCTCTCCGTAATCCAGCTCCTGATACTTGTGCAGCAGCACCGCCGCGCGCTGCTTCTCGGGTAACTTTTCTATCGCGTGCCGGATCATCTCGCGTCGCGTCTCTTCCACCAGGTGCTGCTCGATGTTCGGGTGCTGCTCGGCGACGTCCAGCGTCTTCTCGTCGCCATCCTCGGCATCCACCGTCACCGGCGCATCCAGTGAGATTTCCATGCGCTGATAACGGTTGTCTCGCATGGAATTCAACGCCAGGTTTGTCGCGATCCGGAACAGCCATGTCGTAAACTTCGCGCTCGGAACGTAATCTTCCCTGGCGCGGTACACTCTCAAAAAAACTTCCTGCGCTAGATCTTCTGCCTGCTCCCGGTTCCGAACCATGCGGTACAGAAAATTGATCAGCGGACTCCTGTAGCGATGCAGCAAAAGCGTGAACGACTGCTCGTCGCCCGCCTTCACGTCCAGCATCAGTTGGACGTCCGACCTGGCCATAGCCGCCACACTGTATCAAACACACGTGTTCTCAGAAAGTTGCAACTGCGGGAGGGCACGATATCCGCGGTAAGTCTTGTGGGCGCAGAGGTTTAGCCCTGCCCGAGACAAGCCCGCTTAGTCTCAACGAAAATCAACCTAAACATGAAACAAGTGCTGCATTATCAACAAACTAGCCACTCCAACGAACACCAGCAGGGCCATCCGCCAATTCGGCTCACGGTTCACTTCCGGCAGCAAATCCGTCGCCGCCACGTACAAAGTCACACCTCCCGAAAGCGGCAGCGCATATTTCAATTGCCCCTGCAAAGCGCTCGTCAGCAGCACTCCAAAAAGCGTGGCTGCTCCTAATAACCCCGCCGCCAGAATCGCGTTGCGCTTCCCTTGCCCGCTGGCCAGCACCACCGACGCAACTGTGAACCCTTCCGGCAGCTTGTGCAGAAACACCGCCACGAAAATCACCGCGCCCAGCCATGTGGACACTAGAAACCCCGCCGCGATCGCCACGCCATCAAAAAACGTGTGAATCACCATCCCCAGCAGCACCGTCGTCCGTGCGTGGTGATGGCTCACCTCTTCGCAATGCGTCTCTTCCCCAAAATGAAAGTGGGGAGCAACCGTGTGCTCGAAAAGGTGCACGATAAAATATCCGATTAAAACGAAGAGCGGCGCGCTTTCCCCGCTCAGCCGCACCGACTCGGGGATGATGTCAACAAACGCCACCGCCAGCATGTACCCGGCGCCCAGCGCCAGGAAGTATTGCAGCACCCGCCGCGGCCAATCCCTTCGGACAACGAAATAACCGCCAATCAAATTCCCCGCGGCCGCAACGAGTCCCAGCCCCGCCGCTAGCCCCGTCCGAAATGCCAAATCGTGTCCCATCATCCTGAATGTCTGAACAGAATCACATCTCCCTCTTGCACGATGTACTCTTTTCCTTCCAATCTCACTTGCACCTTCTCCCGCGCCGCCCCCAAGCTCCCTGCCGCCAGCAAATCATTCCACCGCACCACTTCCGCACGAATAAAACCCTTCTCGATGTCGCTGTGAATCGCCCCCGCCGCCTTCACCGCCGTCGCACCCTTTCGAATCGTCCACGCGCGCACTTCCGGTTCCCCCGCCGTAAAAAACTGAATCAACCCCAGCAAATCATACGTCGCGCGAATCAAGCGGTTCAGCCCCGGCTCCTTCAATCCATACGACGCCAGCAGCTCCGCCGCCTCCTTCTCATCCATCTCTGAAAGCTCCGCCTCCAGCCGCCCACAAATTGCCACAACCGCCGCGTTCGGCCGCCCCTGCAGCGCGCCCAACTTGTGCCGTTCCACCGCTGTGTCCAGCTTATCCGCTTCGTCATCCCCCAGGTTCAGCACGTACAGCACCGGCCGCGCCGACAAAAACAAAAACCCCCCAATCGATTTTCTCTCCTCCGGCGTCAACTCCAGTTCGCGCAGCGCTTTCTCCGCCTCCACATACGCCTTGCACTTTTCCAGCGCGCCCTTCTCAATTTCCAGAATCGAATCGCGCTTCTTTTTCAAATCCTTATCCACGCGCTCCAGCCGCCTCGTAATCTGATCGTGGTCCGAAAGCATCAGTTCCAGATCCAAATTCGTCGCATCCCGCAAGGGGTCAATGCTCCCCTCCGAATGCGGCACCGAGGGATCGTCGAACACGCGAATTACGTGGGCAATTACGTCCACTTCCCGTAGTTGCGCCAGCGCATCCCGCATGCGCTCCTTCTGCATCCCGCCCAAATCCACATAATTCACCGTTGCATAAGTGATTTTCTTTGGGCTATAGAGCTTCGCCAGCTCCACCAGCCGCGGCTCCGGCACCTTCGCCACGCCCACGTGCGTCGCCGACGCCCCCGCTTTCCCCTCGACATGAGCCTTCGTCAATATCCGAAACAGCGTCGTCTTCCCAACCTGTGGTAGTCCGATAATTCCCGTCTGCATAAACTCAGCATAGTAGCATAGCGCCGCGAACGAACCCGTGGCGCCACTTCGCGCTTAAAAGCAATTTTGTGCGCTTCTGCGTCCAACAATCCTGATAATCTTTGGGGTCGTTTTCCAATCGGGAGCAACTCGTGACAAAGGAATTTCGCCTGCCGCCGTTCGACCTGCGCCTCGCCATGGACACCCTTGCGGCAAAAGATCCGCATCTCGCACCTCTGATCAAAGAAACCCAGGAGTTCCGCATCGAAGCAGACGGCTCGGGCAGTCCTTACGAAATCCTCCTCGAAGCCATCACGCACCAATCCATTTCAGGCAAAGCCGCCGCCACCATTTACGGCCGCGTCAAAGCTCTCAGCTCTACCGGCGGAATTCCCGCTCCCCAAGAGATGCTCAAACTCAGAAAGTCCGCGCTCCGCAAAGCCGGACTCTCCGGCGCAAAGGTCCTCGCTATGAAAGACCTCGCGCAAAAAACCATCGACGGCATCGTTCCCACCCTCGAACAAGCCGAAAAACTCTCCGATGAGGAACTCGTCGAACGACTCGTCTCCGTCCGTGGCATCGGCGCCTGGACCGTCGAAATGTTCTTGATCTTCCGCCTCGGCCGCCCCGACGTTCTCCCCATCCACGACCTCGGCGTCAAAAAAGGCTGGTCCATCACCTACGGCAAAAAGCATATGCCCAAGCCCAAGGAACTCCTCGCGTTCGGCGAACGCTGGCGCCCCTATCGCACCGTCGCCAGTTGGTACATGTGGCGCGCCTGCCAGCGCGGCGGTAACGCCGCCATGCGCAAAATCCGCCCCGCCCCCGTCCGCAAGCGCCCAAGAACCGTTCCTCGTGGTCAGAGTAAGAAGAAGTAGTTGCAGGGACGAGTTTGAGCCCATCCTTGGCATTAAGGAGGGTTCAAGGTGCCATTATTTCATGCAAGCCCACATGACCCCACCCCCACCCCCCCACCAATTTGTATGGATATCAAAACAAAGGGCTTACAAAATTTGCAATTCGTAAGTGATTGATTCTAAAGGGGGTGATTTTGGTTGATTGGTGGCACATTGGACGATGCAGCGGCTCCAAAAAGAAAAAGCGGGAGCAAGCTCCCGCACTCCGAGCGGAGTTATCTACAAAATTAAGTATATCACTGATTGTGGATTTGTCAAGAGCGATTTTGGATTTGTCAAACTACAATAGAAATGTCCCCTACGCTACAACGCTAAATCCTTCACCATCAAATACATAGCTACCAATCCGGCCATCAGCACCCCACTCTCTAATGAAACCGACACGCGGTGCAATCTGGCGAACTCCGCCCGCAACGGGCTGTCCGTCGCCGTTGCCTGAATCGACCCCATCTGCACCCGCAGCGCTGCCATCTTCGGGCTAACGGCATGTTGGGACACCACCGTGAGCAAAATCATCAGCATCACGCACAGCGCCGTCGGCGTTGCCAAACTCCCAAACGTCCGCGTCCTCACTAGCCGCGCCAGCAAAATGGCGATCCCGCACACCACTCCAATCATGTGCATCCACCAGAGCCCGTACCCGACCATCGCCCCAGCCTGGTCTCGGCTAGCCAAAATCCGAAACGCCCCCGGCGCCACCACAAAGCTCAGGAACACATCGCTCCCCAGCCACAGGCTTAAACTTAGAAACTCAAGTGTGCGGAGCACATTTGACACCGATCGCCTCCGAATCTATTCAGATAAGAAAGAAGTATCAGTGTTGCACATAGACCCTCGACATAAGATACAATCTCGCGCGTGCCTGACATTCCCATCTATCGAAGAGATTTTAAACTATTGGCCGACCTACGCGCTGAGGAAGCACACATCCTTCTCAAAAGAGGAAAACAGCAAGGCGCTTACTATCTTGCTGGTTACGCGGTGGAGTGCGCGCTGAAAGCATGTATAGCCAAGAAGACGAAGAGGTTTCAGTTCCCGCCAAAGATAGACTACGTCCGGGAACTCTACAGCCACAAATTGAATGTACTGGTAAGTGTAGCTGGGCTCGATGCAGACCTGAAGAAGGAAATGGACGCAAATAAACCATTCAAGGATAACTGGCTGACGGTAAAGGATTGGACAGAGGAAAGCAGGTATAGAACTTCGAGTTTGCCTGGCAAAGACATGTACAATGCTGTGATGGGTAGGGATGGAGTTCTGTCGTGGATAAAGCTGCATTGGTAGCCGAAGACCGCGATGTTGAGGCCCGCGTCATCGCAGCCCTTAGTCGCGCGCAGATACCGGTTACTGCGGTCGAATGGAACTGGGTTCCGCAACTCGATGAGTGGCAGTTGGTCATTGTCACCCCCCTTTACGACGCAAAGGGTCCCCGTGAAACATACTCGCGCATCACCGAAGCATTATCCACAGCAGGAGAGTATCAAAGGACTCCGATCCGAAAGTTGTTCGTAAAAAGCCCCGAAGACCCGTTCGCCCAGGAATTGATTCGCCAGCTCAAGCTCACAACAGAGGGAACAATACACATAGTCAGGAACACAGCCGGAGGCAGTCACAGGCAATACTCCATGGTTTTTGCGCCGTACCTCGGCACAGGCGGGGCCATACCTTCCGTACGGCTTCAGGACGATGAAGAGTTGCGCTTATTTCTTGAGAAGCGCCTTGAAATTCCGCCCTATGCAGTTAACCAAGCGCTGACGGAGCTAGGTCAAAAGGGGAATGCTTCGATTTTCAACGTCCAGCTGAACCTCCGAAGAGCGAAGAAACTAAATCTGGCGGCGTAGCTAATGAATCTGAGCTGAAGCTACTCTACCGCTCCGCTGAGCTTCTGCAAAGCCGAGACGTAGCTTACCGTGTTGGTCACCAGATAGACTGGAGTGACGATTAGTGAAATCATTCCCCAGGGCCCGAAGAGCAAATTCTTCCCTGTGAAATCCCAGAAGTTTTTCTTAACGCAAGTCTTGCACAAATTTCCCTTAAGACTCTTCGTTTGCCGCGCCACCAGCATTCCGATATTGCGGTGAAATGTAACCGGCGTGGTCTGCCGCATGTTGCCGCAGAATTGGCATTGACCTGGCGTGTTGAGATTGTTTATGGCATTGATGGTTGCCACCTGTCCCTCCGTGAGAAATAAGGTTTTTGCGGACGAACGAAAGACTTTTCTGCCCGTAACTCTAATTGTTTTATCAGAAATGCTCTCACGTGGCGCAATGGTACCGTTCCCTGCTTCGTCCAGTCATGCAACCATCCTTTGGACACATGGGCGGGCGGATTTTTAGACTGCTTCGCAATCAATGGCAAAATAAGGAAGAATGGTGGGCGACAAAGGACTTGAACCTTTGACCTCTCCCGTGTGAGGGGAGCGCTCTAACCAACTGAGCTAGTCGCCCATTCCCGATACCGCGACGGCCGGTACGGCCATCTATTTGTAGCAGGAAGGACCCGGGTTTTCAATACATGCCGACTGCCACCTCTCAAGTCGTCTCGCAGCTTCAGCGCTCCATCGCGCGCGCCATCTACGGCAAGGAAGAGGCCATCCAGCTCGCTCTGATCACCCTGCTCGCTCGCGGCCACCTGCTCATTGAAGACGTTCCCGGCGTGGGCAAAACCACTCTCGCGCAGGCGCTCGCAAAATCTTTTCATTGCAGCTTCCAACGCATCCAGTTCACTTCTGACTTGCTGCCCAGCGATGTTCTCGGCGTCAGCGTCTACAATCCCGAGTCGCGCGAATTTGAATTTCGTTCCGGCCCCATTTTCGCCAACGTGGTCCTCGCCGACGAAATCAACCGCACCACTCCGCGCACGCAGTCCGCGCTTCTCGAAGCCATGAACGAAGCGCAGGTCACCGTGGACGGCCGGACTCTCCCGCTTCCCCTTCCGTTTCTCGTCATCGCCACGCAGAATCCCGTCGAGCATCACGGCACCTATCCCTTGCCGGAATCGCAGCTCGATCGCTTTTTGATGCGCATCAAGATGGGCTATCCCTCGCACGAGACCGAAAAAGAAATTTTGCGCAAGCGCGTTGGCGATAATCCTCTCGATTCGCTCGATCCCGTCGCTGACGTCAGCGATGTTCTCGCCATGCAGGACGCCGTGGCCCACGTCAAGGTCGACTCCAGCCTGCATGACTACGCCCTCGAAATCGTGAATCGCACACGGAAGAGCGAGCAGCTTGCTCTCGGCGTCAGCCCGCGCGGCACTCTCATGCTCCAGCGCGCCGCGCAAGCGCGCGCCTATCTCGATGGCCGCGATTATTGCCTCCCCGACGATTTCAAGCAGCTTGCCATTTCCGTTTTTTCTCATCGCGTTGTCGCCAGCTCGCGCCACGCCTCCTTGCAGAAAAAATCGGAAACCACTGACTCCGTTCTTCGCGATATCGTGGAATCCGTCCCCGTTCCCTTGTAGGCGCGAGCAATTCAGTGGAATTTACTCTTAAACGAATGTCATTCCGAGCGAAGCAGTCGAACCCATTTTTGGACTCAGTGGATTGTCATTCCGAGCGGAGCGACCGAGGGTTCCGACCCTGTCGGAAGGAATCTGCTTTTCGGTTCTTCTGACGCAAAAATGAGCGCAGCTAAATCCATCATCGCGCAACTCTGGGCCAAGGCCGACGGCCCCGCCGTCCGCGCGTTCCTCCTCTCCATCACCGCGCTCACCGCCGCGCTCCTTCTGGCGCTTTATTCCGGCGCTGCCGCCGAACTCGGCCAGCTTTGGCTCGCCAGCACGTCCGCGCTTGCTGCGCTGGCCATCGCCGGCTGGGTGGGCGTAACGCTCGTTCCGGTTCTCGCCAGGCGCACACCTCTCCGCTGGATAAGTTACAAAATGGAGTACCGCATCACCCTCGAAGGCTGGATCTATCTCGGCGGAATCATTCTTGTCGCGCTCGCGGCGCTCAATACCGGAAACAATCTCCTCTTCCTGATTCTGGCGAGCCTCATTGCTCTCGTCCTGATGTCCGGCATTCTTTCCACCATCGCCCTTTCGGGCATCGGCATGCGGCTCGTATTGCCCGAACACATCTTTGCCGGCCAGCCGGTTCGCGCTATGGTCGAGCTTGAGAATGAAAAGCTGACCCTGCCCTCGTTTTCTCTGCGTGTCGAAGCCTCCAGAACAAAAAAGGCTTCGGCCGCCGCCATGCTCGATACTCCGGTTTATTTTCCTTATCTCCCCAAACATGACCGCGTGCAGCAAACCATTCCCATAACGTTTCCGCGCCGCGGCGTCTACTGCCAGGAAGCTTTCCGCATCGTCACCCGTTTTCCCTTTGGCTTCCTCCGGAAAGCGCGCCAGCTCAACTTGAAGGCGGAAGCGCTGGTCTATCCGAGCGTCGAGCCGACCGCTGAATACCTGCAAATCCTCCCCGGTTTGCAGGGAGCGCTGGAAAGCCTCACCAAAGGCCGCGGCCAGGATCTCTATGCCCTGCGGGATTACCTCCCTACGGACAGCGCGCGCCACGTGCACTGGAAAGCCTCCGCGCGTTCCGGTTCGTTGATGGTCCGCGAATTCACGCGCGAAGACGACTGCCGTATCCAGCTCGTGCTCGATCCTCATGTGTCCGCGGAAGAATTCTCGCTGCTGAAGTCCGGAGCGTTATTAGTGAACGAACGCTTCGAGCGCGCCGTCACCGTCTGCGCCAGCCTGGCCTGGCACTTTTACGAGAATAATTCGCTATTGCAATTCCGCAGCGCCGCGGTGGAATCTCCACTCGGCCCCGCCGACGAGATCATTTTCTCAATTCTCGAGCACCTGGCGATCGCTAAACCTCTGCCTCCCGACCCCCGCCAATCGCTCATGGCTGACCTGGCCACCGCGCCCGAACTTTTCAAAATCATCGTGACCACCCAGCCGCACGGCTCTGTTCCCGCCTCGGTGTGGAGCTCGTCTTACGTCGTCTTCCTCGACGACGAGATCCCTCGCTGACCCGCAAAACCGCAATCGGGAGTTCAGAGAAAAAGGTCTTGACTTCTATACTCGGATTGCGTTATATCGGAATCCGAGTATGAAGGAAGAAATAAAACAATTTTTGCCGCTGTCACCGGCGGCGCTGCATATCCTGCTGGCCCTGGCGGGCGAGGACTTGCACGGCTATGGGATCATGCTGGAAGTGGCGCGGCAATCCGCGGGGCAATATAAATTGGGGCCTGGAACGCTGTACGACAATTTGGAAAAGCTACTGGAGCAAGGCGTCGTCGAAGAATCCATCCAAAAGTCCGCAGCCGAGGAATCCCGGCGCCGCTACTATAAGCTGACCCGATTCGGCCGCCGCCTGCTGGCAACTGAGATCACCCGCTTGGAAGGCGTGGTACGCCAGGCGAGAATGCATCTGAAGCCCCGCCCGGAGAGAGCGTGATGGTCCGCGGTTTGTATCGATGTATTCTCTGCTTGCATCCGGCGGCGTTCCGGCTGCGGTTCGAGGAAGAAATGCTGTCTATCTTCGACGAGGCTGCGGGTGCCTGGGGCGCGGCGTCACTCTTTTCCGACGCCAGTATCTCTCTCGTCCGGCGGTGGGTACTGCGCTCAAAACTGTGGATGTGGGTGGTCGCGGGCATCGCCGGAATCATCCCGCTCATTCTTGCATTCGGAAGCTTTTTGCCATGGGACGGGCTTCGGGGTCATTAACCCTCCGTTCGACACACTAGGGGGCACGGACTCCCCAGAAAGGTGGAATCTTTGTTGAACCGCCGGCTTAACATTGCCTTAAAGAGCTTGGCACTTTTGATCGCAGCAGGCCTTGTATCGGGCATCGTTTATGAACAAATAGGACGCAGGCGTGACCGAGCGCGGTTTCCACAAATCGGCAGGTCCGTGGACATTGGCGGCCGGACTCTCAATATCTTCTGCTCGGGAGCAGGTGCGCCTCCGGTGATCTTCGAGTCCGGCGGACCCGGCCCCGGCCTCGAATGGGAGGCGTTTCAGCCGGAAGCCGCCAAGTTCACACAAGCCTGCTGGTACGATCGCGCGGGCGAGGGTTGGAGCGATTTGGGCCCCTTCCCTCGAACCAGCGTGGCGATCTGCAACGATCTTCATGAGCTCTTGAAACGAGCAGGCGTGCCGGCGCCCTACGTGTTCGCCGGTGCGTCCTTTGGCGGTCTGAACTCGCGGGTTTATGGGGGCCTTTACCCGAATGAAGTAGCTGGGATGATACTCATTGACTCCGCACACGAAGACGAACTACGGCGCGCACCCAAGTTCTTTCTGGGCCGCACGGCGCCGCGATTCCTCCGGCACCCACTTCAGATGGCATTCGATGCCGCGGCTTTCGTTGGCTTGCTGCGACTAACGCAATCGTCTCCGACGCAGGGCAAGGAACCCTCGCAAATGACCCGCGAAGAGATCATTGAGGCCCTGAGGCAACGGCCAAAGTCGTTGGTAGGAAACGTCTCGGCGGGGATCGTCCTGCCAGAGAGCTTTGCCGAGGGATCGTCTGTGACGAGGATTGGAGACTTTCCCTTAATTGTGCTGACGGCGGGTCAGTCGCTCGATTTCGGAGATGCCGAACTAAATCGGGAGGCTGCGGCGTATCAGCAAGTGTGGATTCACGAAATACAACCGAAGCTCGTGGGGCTTTCTACGCACGGGCGCCAAATCGTTGTCCCGAATGCGAACCATGGGTCGATCCCGGAGGAACTAATCATCAGCTCCATCCGCGAGGTCGTAACAGAAGTTCGTCGCGAAGGGGCGAGCGGCAGGTAACGATCCCCGGCGACGGTATTGCCAGCGCAAAAAGATAGGTGCTAGAGCTATCGAGCACTGTGCGAGAATCCCGGCGTCATGCTGAGGGGAAAAGAGCTCGCTACATTTCGCAAACAACTGCTGGGCTGGTTCCGCCAATTCCAGCGTGACCTGCCGTGGCGCCGCACGAAAGATCCCTATCGCATCTGGCTTTCGGAAATCATGCTGCAACAGACGCGCGTTGCCGCCGCCATCCCCTACTACGAACGATTTCTGCAACGCTTCCCGGACGTTCACGCGCTTGCCGCTGCGCCGCAGGAAGAGGTGTTGCGGTGGTGGTCGGGCCTCGGGTATTACAGCCGCGCGCGCAATTTGCAGAAAGCCGCGCAGCATATCGTCGCGAAGCACGAAGGACAGTTCCCCACGCGCTTGGAAGACGTCCTCGCATTGCCCGGCATTGGAAACTACACCGCGGCAGCGATTCTGAGCATCACGTTCGGCGAAAAACACGCGGTGCTCGACGGCAATGTCGCGCGCGTTCTTGCGCGTGTGAATGCAATTCGCGGGGACCTCCGCCAGTCGCAACGTTGGCAAGGGTTGCAAAAAAAAGCCGATGAGTTGCTCGAAACAAAATCACCAGGCGATTGGAATCAAGCCATGATGGAACTCGGCGCGACGCTTTGCACTCCGAGATCGCCGCAATGCCTCCTCTGCCCCGTCGCGCAATTCTGTGAAGGCCGCAAACTTGGAATCGCCGAATCCTTGCCGGAAAAAAGGAAGAAGCGCGCTACCGTGGAAGTCACTCTTGCTGCCGCCGTATTCCTGGATGCGAAGGAACAGACTCTTCTGCTGCCGCCGCCGAAAAATACAAAAGAGAAAACCTTAGCCGACCATGTGCCCACGTTGCTTTCAAATATGTGGCATTTCCCAACGCTCGCGGTTACGACGAAACCAGATCGAAATCTCGTCGCGTTCCTGCAAAAACTCGTTCCTGGCGTTCAAAGCCGCAAATGGCAACTCGTTCCGGCCGGCAAAGTCCGCCACACGGTGACCTACCGAGCCGTCACCCTATTGCCCTTCCTCATTCGCGTAAAAAAACTTCCTCGCTCCTCCGGCGCGAAGCAGGTCGCGCTCGCAGACATCTCCAGCTTGCCCGTCTCCAATCTCACGCGGAAAGCTGCCCGCGCGGCTCTGGCAGCGGCTGTTTCCGTTCCCGCCACGCGCTGAGAGTTATCCTTTCGCCCCGCTTCGTTCCTGCTGTACGCGGCAGATGCTAGGATAAAAAGTGAATCATGGCTGCTTCCATCGCAACTCCGAGTGTCTCCGCGCTGCCCGCCGAGCGTTTTTTTCGCACTTCGCTTTCATTGCTCGTTCTTACTTCGACGGTCACGCTCGTGAGCACCGGGAAGCTCGACATCTTCACCAGCTTTGTGGCTCCGCTCGCCGCGCTCTATAAAGGCTTTCGCTGGTGGCATGGCCGTCCCCCCGAGCTTTCGCATCGTGCAGCAACCTGGTGCGTCGTGGCGTACCTGGGGTTCTTTCCCGTAGACGCGCTGTTTTTGTCGCGTTTCTTTGTTGGAAACGCTTCCAATCCACCGCTTTTCGCGGCGCTCCTCGGAGCGGTGCATTTTCTTATTTTCGTCACGCTGGTCCGTTTTTACAGCGTGGTCACCGACCGCGATACTCTTTTTCTCTCGATGCTTTCGTTTTCGGGCATTCTCGCCGCCGCCGTACTTACCGTCGATACGACCTTCTTGATTTTGTTTTTCATCTTCCTTTTGTTTGGCGTGTCTACGTTCGTGGGAATGGAATTGCGCCGTGGCGCGATTGGGGCGGTTTCGCCCGCCCTGCTGGTAAACACGGAGCGCGATCGCAGATTGAACCGCGCGCTTTGTCTTTCCGCACTCAGTGTGGCTCTCGGGTCCATCGTTTTGGGCGGGGTATTGTTTTTCTTTTTTCCGCGTTTCAGCGCCGGCTACCTTGGCCGCGCCAGTTTCAATCCGTCGCTGATGAGCGGCTTCACGGAAAATGTCGAGCTCGGCCAGATCGGCGAAATCAAGAAAAACTCCGCGGTCATCATGCGCGTGCAAACGGGAAAACCGATTGGTTACGACCGGCTGCGCTGGAGAGGCATCGCCCTCACAACCTTCGATGGGAGACGGTGGACGACCTCAGACAACATCGCGCAAACCCTGCAGTCGAGCGCGGACGGCTGGATATACACTCCAGAGGCCGCGCTGAAGACGGATCCGGGAATCCTTTATACCGTTTACCTTGAACCTCTGGCGACGGACGCGCTCTTCGTGCCCGGCAAAGTTATTTCTCTGCGTGGGAATTTCAATGGCGAAAATGCGAATTCCATTGCCTTGATGCGCCGCAATTCTCTTCTTTGGGATTCCAACGGCACCATTTCAAATCCCTTTCACAACTATGGGGCCATCCGTTACGCCGGCTTTTCGCGTTTGCCTCCGTTCAACGCGGCCAAGCTGCGCGCGGCCCCGCCGAATTATTCGAGCGAAATCACCTCGACCTACCTTCAGCTTCCTGTTGCATTGGACGCGCGGATCCCGGAGCTTGCGAAGCAGATCACCAAGAACTCGCTGACTGCGTTTGACAAGACCATCACGATCGAGAGTTACCTGCGCAATCGTTACACCTACACGTTGAATCTGACAGGAAAGCCGGGAGACGACCCGCTCGCACATTTTCTTTTTGAGACCCGGGCTGGCCATTGTGAATATTTCGCTTCGGCGATGGCCATTCTGTTGCGCACGCTAGGTATTCCAACACGCGAGGTCAACGGCTTCCTCCCTGGCGAATACAATGACCTTGGCGGAGATTACATCGTGCGCGCCAGCGATGCGCACAGCTGGGTCGAGGTCTACTTTCCGGAAATGGGCTGGCAGGTATTTGACCCCACTCCTGCGGCGGCAGAAAATTCGGCGGGCTTCCTGACTCGGCTGGGCCAGTATGCCGACTGGCTGGAGATCACCTGGAGCGAATGGGTGATCGGCTACGACTTCGCGCACCAACTGGTTCTGGCGCAAAACCTGCAGCACACTTTCCGGAATTGGACGGAATCCGCGCGCGACTGGTTCGAACACAAGCAACGCGCCGGTAAGAAGTGGATGAATTCGTGGCAGCTTCGGCGGGGAGCGTGGGGATATTTACTTCCTGTCGCGCTGGTTCTTTTTCTGGCGGCTTTGCGATTCAATCTGCTGGCCGAACTGCTGCGGCGCGTTCGCCTGTTCTTTCAGTTGCGCAGACGTGGAGAGGTCCGCAGCGATCCCCAGCTTGCATCGCGACTCTATGCAGAGTTGCTTCGAATGCTGGCGCGACGGGGACTGAGGCGAGTGGACTCCCAGACGCCGTTTGAATTCGCGGCTGCCGTGGATTCGCCGAATCTTGCGCCCGCCGTGCAGGAATTCACGCAGATTTACGCGCTCGCGCGCTTCGGCGGCGCGCCCTGCGACACCATGCGCTTAAGCCAGCTCCTCGGCCAGATTCGAGCGGTATTGCGGTCCCACTAGAACGCGACGCATCTTGCCAAGAAGGGGCGCCCGCCGCGGCGGGCGCTCCTACAAAATACCTGCACCAGCGGCCCATGTTACAATTGAGAATTACGCGAAGGCGCTAATTTATTGCCTATGACCAAGGTCGGATTCGTGAGCCTGGGATGCCCGAAGAACCTCGTGGACAGCGAGGTGATGATGGGTATTCTTGCGCGCGGAGGCTACGAGCTCACGGCGCGCGCTGATGAAGCCGAAGTACTGGTCGTGAATACGTGCAGTTTCATCGAGGCGGCGCAAAAAGAGTCCGTGGACGCCATTCTGGAAATGGCGGAGCACAAGAAATTTGGCGCGGCGAAAAAATTGATCGTGGCGGGCTGCCTGGTGGAGCGGTTTCGCGCGCAGATTCTAGAGCAGGTGCCGGAAGTTGACGCGGTGGTGGGCACGGGCGAAGTCGAACGCATCATGGAAGCA
>WNFC01001800.1_pt1 | contig 35159 bp, 31 predicted proteins | sample 5400541 | NCBI WGS metagenome assembly WNFC01 (sample SAMN13153342, study PRJNA577476) | soil metagenome | isolation source: 120 cm saprolite under Douglas fir tree site 2 hole 2 replicate 1 | place: USA:California | collected 2015-04-18
TGGCGCTCCTTGATGGAGCGCAGCTGCGGCTCGGAAGGATCCTGGGGCGCCCCCAGCTCCGTCCAGGCGGCGTGACTGTTGCTGTGCCGCCCGTCGATGCGCCAGTGACGGAGCCGGACGCGGCCGCCCTCGAACGGCAGGCGCTCGACGCGGAGAGTGACATCGGTCTCTCCCGAGTCGGTCGCGTACTGGTCGTCGGCGTGCCGCCACGCGAGCACGGTGACGCAATCCCGACCATTGAACGTGGCCAGCGCGTCGATCTCCTCCGGCATTCCCTCCTCGCCGTCGTCGAGTCTGTCGAGGGCCCAGGCATGACTCGCATGAGCGGCGAGCCGGGTGTCGCCAAGCCGGGCGAGCATCCGATACGCGTTCAGGACCGGCTTCTCCACCCCCTGGGCCGTGAAGAGGCTCCGGGTGCCCTCGAAGAAGCGCTCGCCTTCGAAATAGAAGCTCCAGGTCGTCGCCTGGTCGACGTGAGCGCCGCTCCGATCGCTCAGATCCAGGAGCTTCTTCATCAGCTTGCACTGGAAGACCGGGAAGTATTCGCTGTTCCGGTAGGCGAAGTTCGCGTTGTCGTAGACGCCCCAGTGCGCGGGCACGGAGGCGTCGCACTCGTCCACGATGCACGGGAGATCGCGAAACCTGGGATGGGCCGCCACGGTGTCCAGGGCCGCCCGCACCTCGCGCAGCATCTTGAGGCTCGAGGGGGATTGCTTCCGCGGCGCGGGGCCGCCCAGCGGCCCGTAGACGCGCCACGGGTCGAAGCGCGCCCCCTTGGTGTGGAAGGAGACGAAGTCCAGGGGCGCGGAGGTCTTCGCGCAGTGGGCGAGGAACCCGCGAAGGAATTCGTTGCCCCGCCTTCCGGGGCCGAGATCGCCCGTGGTGGTGGGGCCGCCCGCCGCCGCCTCGGGCAGCGCCGCCTTCACGGCGGCCGCCGTCACGTCGTAGAGCGCGTGGAACCCCTCGGGCGTCCCGCGCCAGTAGAGAATATCCGGCTCGTTCCACAGCTCCCACAGCCAGCCGCGGACGTGCGCGGCGCCGTACCGGGCCACGCAGTGCTCGACGAGGGCACGGACGAGCCCCGCCCACTTCGCGTAGTCCTTGGGAGGGAACGACCAGAGCCCCGCCTCGTACGGGCTCCACTGCGTCGGGCTCGGCTCGTAGCGGAAGCGCGCCTCCGCATCGTCGGGCACGAGGGCGCGCGGGGTGAAGGCGAGCTCCACGAGGGGCCGCAGGCCCGCCTCGACCACGGCGTCGTACACGCGATCGGCGATGGTGAAATCGTAGAAGGGCCGGCCGGCGGCGTCCTCGTGGTAGACGTTGCCCGCGCCCCAGTGCGGCAGGGACCAGCCGATGCCGCTGTTGAAGATGTAGTGGGAACGGACGTAGTAGGGCTCCTCGGCGAACTCTCCGATGACCCGCAGCGCGCGCTTGCCCGCGGGCGTGGAGGTCCAGTTGATCTCGTCGTAGCCGAAGCTCGTCCAGATCCGGCGTAGGGGGCCCAGCCTCGCCGCGCAATCCACGCGCAGCGTCGCCTCGGCGATGGGGGCCGCGGAGCGGAGCATCACGAGACCCTAGACGCGGGGGAGCCCGAGAAACGCTCGCGCGTTGTCTGTGGTCAGCCGCCGGCGCGTCGGGGCGTCGAGATCGAGCGGCCCGAGCTCCGCCACCGGGTCGTCCACGCCCAGCTTGAAGGGATAGTCGCTGCCCAGGACGATCCGCTCGCTCCCGAACGTCTCGAGGGCGAACCGGAGCACGCGGGGCGAGTGCGTCAGGGAGTCGATCCACACGCGACGGACGTAGTGGCTCGGGGGCTCGGGGATCGCGGCGCGCGCGGCGTCGGCCACCTGCCGTCCCTTGTCGAGGCGCGGCAGGATGTAGGGAAAGGCGCCGCCGCCGTGGGCGAAGCACCAGCGGATGGCGGGCCAGCGCTCGAGCACGCCGCCGAAGATCACGCGCGTCATGGCCAGCGCGGTCTCGAGGGGAAAGCCGGCGGCCTGGGTCAGGTTGTCCCTGCGGAAGCGCGCGTCCCCGAGGATCGGCGCCTGGGGGTGGACGAGCACGGCCACGCCCAGGGCCGCCGCGGCCCTCCACACCGGGTGCAGGCTCCCGTCGTCGAGATCACGCCCATCGACGTTGCCGCGACCTCCACCGCGGGAAAGCGGAGCGTCGTCACCACGCGCTCGAGCTCCTTCACAGCAAGGTCCGGCGCCTGGAGCGGAAGCCCGCCCGCGCCGAGAAAGCGCCTCGGATGCCGCGCGACGATCTCGGCGATCACGTCGTTCTGCATGCGGTGCCACTCCGCGGCGGCGGCGGGCGGCGCCCATTAACAGAAAGTCGGCGGAGCCGGCGAGAGGAGCTGCACGGCCACGCCCGTCCGGTCCATGTCCTCGATGCGGCGCGCGGGATCGAAGGCATGCGGCGTGAGACTCCGGTTGAACGTCGCGCCGAGGTAGAGCTTGCAGCCCGTGGCCGGATCGCCTTCGAGTCGCGGCCACCGGTCGCCGCCGAAGCGGGCCGCGAAGTCCGGCCAGCCCGGGGCAAAGATGTGCGTGTGGACGTCGATCGCCTCGGCCATGAGGAGCGGCGGCGAGTATAGCAGAGGGCAAGCCGGCCGTGATCCGCTTGACAAGCCGTGGCCGCGCGCACTAGGGTGGCCCAAACGCTTGCATACAGCAACTCCGACAACTGCTTCGCTCTGCTCCAGCCCTGAGAGGCAAGAGGAGGCCGGCGTGCCGACACCAACTCCACAATCGACGCCCCGCCTGCACGTCGCGGATGGGCACACGACCAACGGCGCGGTTCCGAAGCTCAGCGGTGACATCCGGCCCCTGATCCCCACACTCGGGCTCCGCAACTACTGGTACCCCGCCCTCGCGGACCGCAAGGTCGGCTGGCGCAAGCCGGTGAAGGTCTCGATGCTCGGCGAGGAGATCTGCCTCTTCCGGGGCGCCCAGGGCGACGTGGTGGCCATCCAGGATGTCTGCCCGCACCGAGGCGCGCGCCTCAGCGAAGGTGAGTGTCACTATCGCGGCACCGTCGCCTGCCCGTACCACGGCTGGGTGTACGACGAGTCCGGGAAGAACGTCATGGTCCTGTCGGAAGGGCCAGGCTCGGGTGTGTGCGGCAAGGCCGGCACGGAGGCCAAGAGTTACCCGACACGGACGCTCAAGGGACTCGTCTTCGTGTGGATCGGAGAGGGCGCTCCCGCTCCCATCGAGGAGGACGTGCCCGAGGAGTTCTTCGACGAGGAGACGCTCGTCCTCGTGGGCCAGGTCGAATGGCGGTGCAACTGGGAGGTTGCCCTCGAGAACTCGATGGACTCCCACGTCAATTACGTGCACCGCAATGCCCTCGTGGTCGCGCGCAACGGGTTCATCGCGCGCGGCGCGCAGGGCGAGCACCCCATCTTCGTGGGCAACGGCTTCGGCGGCGACGTCGCCGAGAGCAACTACGTGCGCCAGAACCCGCTCCAGGATCTGTATCCCGACGGCCGCAAGTGGCCCAAGACGACCTACCGCCGGCTCTGGACCTGGCTGACCCGGCCCCTGGCGGAGCGGGCGCGCCGCCACATCCCTCCGCCGCGCTCCGCCCGGTGGTGCGGCGGCCACCACCTGCCCGGCATGTTCCGCGCCGAGTTCGGCTGGGATCTCTACACCCGCATGTGCGTGCCCGTCGAGGAGCACCGGACCCGCGTCTGGTACTACCACTGCACGCGCTCCCAGAGCGCGCTCGGGCGGCTCTGGGAGCGCGTCACCTACGCAACCCTGCACCGGTGGATCATCGAGTACAATTTCTCGCGCCAGGACGAGCGCGTGATGATCAACCAGCGCTACGACGCTCCGGAGAAGCTCTCGTCGACCGACGCCGAGGTCATCCAGTGGCGGCGACTGGTGGTGACCCGGCACTTCGGCGGTCGCGATGCTCCGTTCGAGTACAAGAATCCCGACGGCCTCGCGCCGGACTCGGTGCCCCTGAGCCGGGTCTCCGTGCGCTACCTCCAGGAGCAGATGCGGACGCGGCCGGCCGGCGCGGCACTACCTCCCACGGCCGGTTGACCTCGATCATTCACCGCGGAGAAACGGAGGACGGGATGGCCGACGACCGAATCAGCCGGCGCCATCTGATCCGGTCCGTGACCCTCGGCGCCACCGTCGCCGCGCTCGCCCGGACCGCGTCGGTGACCTGGGCAGCCCCGCCCCCGGACTGGCCGCAAATCCTGACCGCGGCCAAGAAAGAAGGCAAAGTCGCCGTAAACACCTTCCCCGGCGACGGCTACAAGCGGGCCCTCAAGGCCTTCACGCAGGCATTTCCCGAAATCAAGGTCGAGCATACCGGCCTGCACTCGCAGGACTTCGCCCCCCGCATCCTCCAGGAGCGCCAGGCGAGCCTCTTCACCTGGGACGTGGTCACCATTCCGACCAGCACGGCCCTGCAGGTGCTGCGCCCGGCCGGGGTGTGGGACCCGGTGCGGTCGGCCATCGTGCTGCCCGAGGTGACGGACGACGCCGCGTGGGAGGGCGGCTTCGAGCGGGGCTTCTCGGTCGTGAAGGATCGCGCGCTCGCCTACGGCTTCAGCGCCGTGCGCGGCGGCGGAGTCACCATCAATACCGACCTCGTGACGGAGGATCAGGTCAAGAGCCTCACCGAGCTGCCGAATCCCCGGTGGAAGGGCAAGCTGCTGCTCCCCGACGTGCGCGTGATGGGTGACGCCTTCTGGCCGATGACCAGCGCTCGCCTCCACCTGGGCGACGACATCATCAAGCGGCTCTTTGTTGACCAGGAGCCGGTCCTGAGCCGTGACAGCCGCCAGATCGCCGAGTTCATGATCCGGGGCCGCTATCCGATCGCCCTCGGGGTCAATCCCCTGCTCCTCAGCCAGTTCCAGCGCCAGGGGCTGGGCAAGAGCCTCAAGCTCCTCCGCTTTCCCGAGCTGGACACATACAGCTCCGGCGCCAATACCGTCTGGCTCGTCAGCCGGGCCCCGCATCCGAACGCGGCGAAGATCTTCATCAACTGGCTCCTCACCAAGGACGCCCAGGTCGTGTGGGCGCGCGAGGTCGAGACGAACAGCCGCCGCCTCGGCGTCGAGCCCGGCAACCCGCTCTACGCCGTCCCCCGAGGCGCCAAGCTGTTGCAGGTGGACGCGGAGGAAAACCTGGCCGAGGTCGTCAAGACCCAGGACATCGGCAAGGCGGTCATCAAGTAACGGACCCGCGCGTGGGGGCGGAGCCCGGCACCAGCGATACGGTCCTCGCGCTCGACGGCGTCACCAAGCTGTTCGGTCACGCCGCCGCCGTGGACGGCGTGTCGCTGTCGATCCGGCGCGGCGAGGTCTTCACCCTCCTCGATCCCAGCGGCTGCGGCAAGACCACCACGCTGCGCCTGGTCGCGGGACTCGAGCGCCCCGACGCGGGCGAGATCACCCTGCGTGACCGGGTGGTTGCCTCCGCGTCGCGCCGGGTCTTCGTGGCGCCGAATCGGCGCAATCTCGGCATGGTCTTCCAGTCGTACGCGGTGTGGCCCCACATGACCGTGTTCGAGAACGTCGCCTACCCCCTCGAACTGCGCGGCATGAAACGGGCCCAGGTCCGCGACAAGGTCACCCGCGTGCTCGAGCTGGTGGGCCTGGCGGGGACGGAGGCGCGGCCCGGCACCCTCCTGAGCGGCGGCCAGATGCAGCGCCTCGCGCTCTGCCGCGCCCTCGTGTACGAGCCCGATCTCTTGCTCCTGGACGAGCCCTTCAGCAACCTGGACGCGAAGCTGCGCGAGCAGATGCGCGTGGAGGTCAAGCTGCTACAGCGCCGTCTCGGCATCACGGTGCTCTTCGTCACCCATGACCAGGTGGAGGCCCTCAGCCTCTCCGATCGCATCGCGGTGATGCATCAGGGGCGCGTCGAGCAGGTCGGCCCCCCGCGGTGCCTGTACGAAGAGCCGGCGTCCGCCTTCGTGCGCGACTTTCTCGGCCAGACGGTGATCCTGCACGGCCGGGTCTGTCGGCTCCCCTCCGGTCACGCCTCCTCCGTCGTCGCCGTGGAGCTGAACGGGGCGCTCGCCGGGCGCACCCTGTCCGGCCGGGCCGCTCCCAGCGTGGTCCTCGCCCCCGGCGGGGCCGCGCACCTCGCCATCCGACCGGAAGACATCGAGGTCGCCCCTCACGATCCTCCGCGACAGGAGACGAACTGGCTTCCCGGTGTCATCGAAAGCCTGTCCTTCGTGGGCGACCGCTACGAGGCGCGCGTGGCCCTCGGCGGCGAGTACCGCGTGGTGCTGTTCATCCCCCGCGGTCGCGAGTGGCGCGAGGGCGAGCGCCTGCAGCTGGGCTTTCCTCCCGAGATGGTGAGCGTGTGGCCGGCCTGACCCAGGCGCTGCCGGTCGCGGGCCCGCGCCGCATCGAGCTGCAAACCGTGCTCTGCACCGTGGTCCTCGCCGTGGTCGCCTTGTGCGTCGTGTTTCCCCTCGTCCTCGTCGCCCTCCAGAGTCTCCAGGTCGCCCCGCCGGGGCAGCCCGCCCGCTACGGTCTCGACGGCTGGCGCGCCGCCCTCGGGGAGCCCGGTCTCCGCGGCGCCCTCACCAACACCTTCACGGTGACGTTCGTGCGCCAGCTCCTCTCGCTCCCCCTTGCCGTCCTCGTCGCCTGGCTCCTCGCTCGCACGGATCTCCCCGGCCGCGGCTGGATCGAGTTCGCCTTCTGGGCCGCCTTCTTCCTGCCCCCCTTCACGGTGACGTTGAGCTGGATCCTCCTCCTGGATCCGGAGTACGGGCTGGTCAACACGTGGCTCGCCAAGCTTCCGTTCGCGGGCGGGAGACCGTTCAACATCTACTCGTTCTGGGGCATCGTCTGGGTGCACATCATCACGGGGTCCCTCACCGTGAAGGTGATCCTGCTCACCCCGGCCTTCCGCAACATGAACGCCTCGTTCGAGGAGGCCTCCTGCGTCGCGGGGGCGAGCGGGCTCCGCACGGCCCTCCGGATCACCGTCCCTGTCATGGCGCCCGCCATCCTGTCCGTGCTCCTCCTCGGGACCATGGTCTCGCTCCAGACCTTCGAGGTGGAGCAGGTGCTGGGCCTGCCCTTCCGCTTCTTCGTCTTCAGCACCACCATCTACGACCTGCTCGTCACCCGGGTGCCGCGCTACGACGCGGCCACCGCGCTGTCCGTCCTGATCCTGGCCGCCATGCTGCCCCTCGTCTTCGCGCAGCAGTGGCTGACGCGGGGCCGGCGCTACACCACGGTCACGGGCCAGTTCCAGCGCCGGGTCCACGCGCTGGGCCGGTGGCGTGCCCCCGCCATGCTCCTGGCCCTGGGCCTCGTCCTCGTCGTGCTCGGGGTGCCGGTGATCTTCGCGCTCCTCGGCACCTTCATGAAGCTGTTCGGCTTCTTCCACATCCCGGATCCGTGGACGCTCGGGAACTGGACGACCGTCCTCGGCGACGAGCAGTTCCTCCGCTCCCTGCACAACACGCTCGTGCTCGCCGTGAGCACCGCCGTCGTGACCATCGTCGTCCACTCCCTCATCGCCTACATCATCGTGCGGACCCGTTACGCGGGGCGGCGCCTGCTCGACTTCGTCTCCTGGCTGCCCTTCACGGTGCCGGGCATCATCCTGGGCCTGGCTCTCCTGTGGCTCTTCCTCGGGGTCGGCTTCCTGCGGCCGCTCTACGGCACCACGGCGCTCCTGGTCATCGCGGGCGTCATCGCCGGGATGCCGCTCGGCGTCCAGATCATCAAGAGCGGCCTCATGCAGCTCGGCGGAGAGCTGGAGGAGGCCTCCCGTATCGCGGGCGCGTCGTGGTGGGCCACCTACCGGCGCATCGTGCTCCGGCTCATGACCCCCACCCTCCTCGCGGTGGGGATGATCACCTTCGTGGGCGCGGCGCGGAACATCGGCAACTTCGCCCTCCTGACCACGAGCGCCAACCGGCCCCTCTCCATGCTGCAGCTCGACTATGTCGCCCAGCGCAAGTTCGAGGAAGCGGTGGTGGTGGCCTGCATCATCATGTTCGTATCGCTCGCCGGCGCCCTCGTTGCCCGCCTCCTCGGGCTTCGCGGCGGCAATGTCGGCTGAGGAGCCACGCATGGACACGCAGAATCGCGCGAACGGGGACACCCGGCTGGCCGAGAGCACGACGCAGGAGGCCTACGGCGCTTCCCAGATCGGCCCCTTCGATTATTGTCCCAAGCTCGGGTTCCGCGAGTACTGGTACCCCGCCCTCGAGGCCCGCCGCGTGCGCGGCAAGCCGTTGCATCTACAGATGCTCGGCGACGATCTCGTCCTTTTTCGCGACAAGGCGGGCAAGGTCGCGGTGCTGAGCGACTGGTGTCCGCACCGCGGGGCACGGCTGTCGCTGGGCGTGTGCGAGTTCGAGGGCACGGTCACCTGCCCGTACCACGGCTACACCTTCGACGGGACGGGACAGTGCGTGGCCGCCCTCATCGAGCGTCCGGATTCTCCTTTCATCGGCAAGCTCCGCGCCCGGTCGTATCCCGCCGAGGAGCGGATGGGCATCGTCTTCGTGTGGATGGGCGAGACGGAGCCGGTGCCCCTCGACGAGGACCTGCCCGCGGAGCTATCGGACCCGGAGCTGACGGGACGGCGCTACCTGCGCGTGAAGGTGTGGGAGGCGAACTGGACGGAGCCGATGGCGCAGGGAATCGACTTCCACGAGTTCTACCTGCATCGCGGCGTCAATTTCTGGCGCCTCGTCAACTACCGGCTCGGGTTCTTCCGGCCCAAGGTCGCCTATACGGGCGGCGTGAAGATCACCAGCGAGGACGAGACCTCGGTGAACGCGGCATGGGCCGCCCCCCACTTCGGCCAGGGCTATCACCCCGGCCTCGGCGCGCGCTGGCCGCGGCACGTGTGGTGGCGCCGCCTCGCGGGCGGCCCGCAGTTCCGCGGCGGGGAGCCGCCGCTCGCGCGCTACCGGGGCGTGCAGCACAACGTCGAGCTGCCGAGCAAGATCCGGGTGATGATCGGCGCGAGCATCCACCTGCGCTGGATGGTCCCCGTCACCGAGCACGACACCCGGGTGTGGACGTTCACCCTGGTGCGGAAGCCGAAGAACGCGCTCCACGCCGTCTGGCAGGCGCTCTGGTATCACGCCTACCGCAAGCCGAGCATCATCATCGCGACCAACGAGAAGGAAGACCTGGTCGTCTTCAAGCGCGAGCGGCTCGATCTCGAGCGCCCCCAGAAGCTCGGCCCGCTGGACGTCGGACTGATCTATTTCCGCCGCCATCTCGCCCAGCGGGCGCGCGACTATCAGCGCCTGGGCTTCGCGCGGGGCGCGCTGAAGTCGCCGTCGCAGCGGGCGGCCGCGCCACCCGCAACCGCCGCCGTCGCGAGCGAGGATCGCGTATGAGCCGCCTTGCCGCCAAGGTTGCCATCGTCACGGGAACGAGTCCCAACATCGGCGGGGGCATCGCCCAGGGGCTGGCCGACGAGGGGGCGCGGGTCGTGTGCGTGGACGTGGCCGAGGACAACGCGCGGCAATGCGCGGACTGGATCAGCAAGCGCGGGGGCACGGCACTGGGTATCGCGTGCGACGTCACCGACGAGGGGCAGGTGGAGGCGATGGTGGCCCGCGTCCGCGATACCTACGGCGGCGTCGACATCCTCGTCAACAACGCGGGCATCCTGGGCGGGATGAGCGTGCTCGAGATGCCGCTCGATCGATGGAGCCGCCAGGTCGCCGTCAACCTCACGGGCACCTTTCTCTGCACCAAGCACGTGGCCCGGCTCATGGTGGCGCAGGGGCGCGGCGGCAGCATCATCGTGATCATCTCGACGGCCGGTCACCAGGGCCAGGCCGGGAACATCGCCTACTCCACGACCAAGAGCGGCCTCCTCAACTTCACCCGCGCCGCGGCCATGGACCTGGTGACGCACGGCATCCGCGTGAACAGCTTGACCCCGACCGCCACCGACCCCGAAGAGGGCGTCGAGCGCGGCGTCGCCTGGGGGCGCCCCCGGCCGGAGCCGCGCGCGCGTGCCCTCGACTTCGCAAAGATGCTGCCCATGGGGAAGCTGCCCAGCCCGCGTCACTACGCCCGCGCCTGCGTCTTCCTCGCCTCGGACGACGCGGAGATGATCACCGGCGCGGACCTCCGCGTCGACGCGGGCGCCATCGCCAAGTACTGGCCCTGGGTCCCCCACTCCTGAGGGCTACGGTGACGGGGCGGCAGGGCGCCCGGCCGGGCGCTCGCGCAGCGCCTGGCGATTGATCTTCCCCGCCGGCGTCTTCGGCAGCTCGTCCACGACCTCGATGGCGCGCGGATACTCGTGCTGGCTCAGCCGCTCGCGCACCCATCGCTGCAGCTCCGGCACGAGGCCGGCATCGCGGCGGCGCGCGACCACGAAGGCCTTGGCGATCTGGCCGCGCAGCTCGTCGGCGGTGCCGATCACGGCCGCCTCCCGGACATCGGGATGGCTCATGAGGACGGCCTCGATCTCGATCGCGCTCATCGTCCAGCCGGCGGAAATGATGACGTCGTCGGAGCGTCCGGCGTGGAAGAAGTAGCCGTCGGCGTCCATCCGGCCGCGGTCCTTGACGAGGAACCACCGGCCCCGGCGTCGCACGGCGATCTCGCCCATGGTGCCCGGAGGGAGCGGCCGCCCCGCGGCGTCGACAACGCCCACCTCCCAGCCGGGGGCGGCCGTGCCGAGGGCCCCGGGCCGCACGTCGTATCCGGTGAATCCGGGGTAGCTCACGATGATCACGCCCACCTCGGTGGATCCGTACATGCTGCGCGGGGTGACGCCGAACGTCTCCTCGATGAACTGCCAGGTGCCGGCGTCCATGGGCTCTCCCGTGAAGGAGAGCTTGGCGGGCCGGAACGGATGGCGCGCGGCGAGGCCCGACGCGCGCAGCAGACGGTAGACGGTGGGCGCCGCCGCCATGTTGGTGATCTCGAACGCGCGGAGCGCCTCGAAGATCAGCGTGGCGTCGAACCGTCCCGCGTAGCTGCCCACGGCGATGCCGAGGGCGAGAGGGGCGATGGTGCCGTGCCAGAGGCCGTGGCCCCAGGCGGGCGAGGAGGGACAGAAGTATCGGTCGCCCGGGCGCAGGCCGATGCCGTAGAGGGCCGCGATCATGAGCGTGACCACGGAGCGGTGGGTGTGCTTGACCGCCTCGGGGAGGGCGCGCGTCGTGCCCGACGTGTACTGGAACACCGCGAGGTCGTCGGCCGCCGTGGCGGGCGCGTACTCCGCCGGCTGCGCGGCGAGGGCGGCTTCGAAGGCCGCGTCCGGGGTCACGACGCGCACCCCGGGAAACTCAGACTGCCAGCGCGCGGCCTCCCTTTCGGCGAGCAAGATCGTCGGTGAGCAGTCGCGAACGCGGAGGGCGAGCCCCTCCGGCCCGAACAGCGTGAAGAGCGGCACGGCGATCGCCCCCCGCCGGACCGCCCCGAACAGCGCGCCGTAGAACGGCAGCGACGGCTCGAGCATGATGGCGACCCGCTCTCCGCGCGCCACGCCCTGCCCCTCGAGCCAGTGGGCGAATCGCGAGGACCACGCCGCGAGAGCCCCGAAGGTGTGGACCTCGCGGCCGCCATCGGCCTTCTGGATGCGCAGCGCGACGGCGTCCCGCGGGTGCCGATCGACGCACTCGTGAGCGAGGTTCAGCCGCTCCGCGGTGCCGTCGACGAGCTCCCAGAGGGCCTTCCAGTGGAAGGCGCGACGCGCCGTCGCGTAGTCATTGATCTCGAGCAGCCCGGCGCCCATTGCCCCGGAGTGTGCGCCAGGCGCTCGAGACGTTCAACTGCGCGACGACGGGCGCGCTACTGCTTCTTGGTCAGGAAGTTGTCCCTGCGATTCTTCGACCAGCACGCCTCGTCGTGCTCGGTGCAGACCGGCCGCTCCTTGCCGTAAGAGATCATCGTGATCCGGCCGGCCTCGATCCCCCTGGACACGAGATAGCCCATGGCGGCCTTGGCGCGCCGCTCACCCAGGGCGAGGTTGTACTCGTTGGTCCCACGCTCGTCGCAATGCCCTTCGATCAGCGCGAGCTGGTCGGGATGGGCCTTGAGCCACGCGGCGCTGGCGTCCAGCGTCTTGGCATCACCGGAGCGGATCGCCGACGAGTCGAAGGCGAAGTACACCGGCTTGAGGGCATCGTTGATCTTGTACTCTTCGGCGGGCGCCGGCGCGGGCGGAGCCGGAGCCGGCGCCGCCGCCAGCGGTGCGGGCGCCGGCGCAGGCGCAGCAGGGGCAGGCGCAGCAGGTGGCGGCGCGGAGGCGACCGTGATTCCGGGGCGCTTGGGGCAGCCCGTCATCAGCAGCGCCAGACCGACGGCTGACAGCACGAGGGCAATCAATCGCATTCGGCCGTGCATGGGCGAGTTCTCCTCTCAGTTCTGGATGATCTGACCGGAGTCGACGCTGATGGTCTTCCCCCACCAGCTCTGCGTCCTCGAGGCGTCGAGATCCAGGCGCGTCACTCTCGGGTTCTTGCCTTCCTTGTCGTTGCGCAACGAGAAAAGGCCGTGCTCTCCCGAGGCGAAGTGCGTCGTGTGGCCCCGCCAGTCGGCCCATTCGTCGGACGTCGCACAACCGGCTACCGATAGCGCAAGCGCGGCTATCGCCAGCAGGCTCAGTTTCCGCATGCTCTTCATCCTCATTGTCCTCCGTCTGTGTAAGCTCCAAGCTGCCCGAATACCCGTGCGATTCTCGGGGTCTGAGGGCATTCTCCGTGCCAGGCATAGAAGAGAGACCGGGTTCGCCTCACGCACGGAAGTTTTGCACATTTGCCGAGGGCGCTGGGCCAGCCACCGGCGGAGCAGGTCTGAATTACCGGGTCGAGTCTCCCCGAGTCGGGATATTTGTTCCCTGGCGAGGCTTGCTCACGGGGCTCGTCTCCGGTAACGTGCGGACATCGCGCGACAGGGTCGCGCCCGACGCTGAGGGATTTCTCACGCGGGAGGACAGCTCATGGCAACGGCGGGCCAGCGGATCGCGTACTTCAACGGACGGTTCGTCCCCGAGAGCCAGGTGCTGGTGCCGTTCCGGGATCGCGGCTTCAAGTACGGCGACGCCGTGTTCGACACCACCCGCACCTTCGGCCACCGCGTCTTCAAGCTCGCGGAGCACGTGGATCGTCTCTACCGCTCCCTCCACTATCTCCGGATCGATCCCGGCATCGCCCCCGCCGAACTGGTCGCGATCACGGAGGAAGTGCTGCGCCAGAACCTCGTCCTGCTCGGGCCCGACGAGGACTACTGGGTCAGCCAGCGGATCTCACGCGGCCTCGACGCCGCCGCCCGCGAAGTATGGCCCCAGACCGGCGCCACCGTCATCGTCGAGTGCCTGCCCCTCCCGCTCCGCGACCGGGCCAGCCTCTACCGCGACGGGATCCGCGTGGTCACTCCCGCCGTGCGTCGCACGGCGCCGGAGGCCATGTCCCCGCGCGCCAAGACCCACAACTACCTGAACGTGGTCCTGGGTGATCTCGAGGCCAAGAGCCGGGATCCCGAGGCGTGGGCCGTGCTCCTCGACACGAACGGCCACCTCGCCGAGGGGATCGGGAGCAACATCTTCCTCGTCCGGGACGGCATGATCCGGACGCCGCGTGAGGAGTTCGTCCTCGCGGGAATCAGCCGCGCCACCGTCATCGGCCTGGCGACAGAGGCGGGTGTCTCAGTGCTCGAGCAGGACCTCGACCTCTTCGACGCCTACGGCGCGGACGAGGCCTTCCTGACCTCGACGAGCCTCTGCATCTGCCCCGTCCAGAGCGTGAACGGGATCGCCCCACGGAGCGGTGCCGTGCCCGGCCCGGTGACCCGCCAGCTCACGGACGCCTACCGCCGCTTCGTCGACTACGACTTCGTCGCCCAGTACCTGAAGCACCTGGATGGGTAGCCGGCGAGAGTACGCGGCCCCGCGTCTGTGATCGTCAGGCCCGTGCCCCGGAGGCCGCGCGGTCCATGAGCTCTTTCGCGCCGGCCTGGATCCACGGGAAGAAGCTGGTCATGATCGCGCGGACACCCATCCGCGTGTAACGCTCCACGTTGGCGGAATTGACCAGCGTTCCCGCCGCGCGGCCGGCCTGGACGATCCTCGCGATCGCCCCATCGATCGTCTGCTGGACCTCCGGATGACCCATGTCGCCGATGTGGCCCATCGAGGTCGCCAGGTCGCTCGGGGCCACGAAGAAGACGTCGATGTGATCCACCTTGAGGATCTCGTCGAGGTTCTGCACGGCCACGATGTCCTCCAGGAGGACGATCAGCAAGCTCTGGTCGTTGGCCGTCTTGAGATAGTCGCCCACGCCAAAGCCCTGGCGGCTCGTGAACATGCCCCGCTTGCCCAGCGGCGCGAACTTGCCGGCCTCCACCACCGCCTGGGCCTCAGCGCGGCTGTTGACGTGCGGCACCACGATGCCCTGCGCGCCGCGGTCGAGGGTGCGATAGATCGTGGCGTAGTCGTTGTCCATCACGCGCACCACGGAGGTCATGCCCCAGAGGTCGCACGCCCGGGTCAGGTTGCCCAGATCGGCGTAGTCGACCCCGCCGTGCTCGCCCTCCAGCCAGACCCCGTCGGCGCCGAGCGGGCCGAGCTGATCGATCGTGTCCGGGTCGTTGGTGCCGGCCAGGATGGTCGCCACCTGCCCGGCGGCCAGCCGTTGCTTCACGCGATTCGGTCGGATGCTCATGCGGTCTCCCTCTCTCTTGTCTCTGATTAACCCGACGTGGGATCGCCCAGCCGGGTGGACGGAAAGCTGAAGATGTTGGCGGGCTCGTGGTGCAGGCCGTGGTCGCGGCGGAGACGCTCCACCATGCCCAGCGCATAGGGCGCTCCCTCGAAAAGTTGGGCGAGCATCAGATCGTCGACCCGCAGCCCCGCGCGCCGGGCCGCCTTCACGCACAGGTCGCGCATCCCGGCGTCGACCTGATCGGCGGTGCCCGACAGGATGGGGGGCGGGGTGACGGCGGGCGCGTCGGCGCCGGGCACAAGCGCGGGGCGCCGGGTGTGCCACTCGGTGGCCTGCTCGTAGGCGTGCCCGACGCGAAGGATGGTCGTCTCGCCGAAGGGCCGGCCGAGGATCTGCATGCCGAGGGGCAGGCCGCCCCTCCCGAAGCCGTTGGGAAGCCCGAGCACGGGCTGGCCCGTGACGTTCCACGGCGTGAATACGCTGGGCTTCTGCCAGAACGAGACACTCCGGTAGTCCGTGAGCCGCGGGGCTTCGCCCATGCCGGCCATGACGAAGGCGTCGAACCTGGCGTACAGGGGCTCCATCTCCACCATCATCCGGCGATGCTCGCGCGTGGCCTGGACGTAGTCGTGGGCGGAGAAGAGCACGGACGGAAGCACGCGCGAGCGAAAGTCGGCGCCGAAGTCGTTGGCCCGGGCGATCAGGTCCTTCTGGTGGACGCTGAAGATCTCGCTCTCGGCGATGATGATCTTGACGTCGAAATAGCTGGCGAGCGGCCTCACGCGGCAGTCCTCGAGCTCCGCGCCGAGCCGGCGAAGCACGTCGAGGGCGGCGTCCATGGCCTTCTTGACGTCCTCCGAGGCCGGGATGTCCTCCTCCCAGTGGTGGCGAAGGACGCCGATCCTGAGCCCGCGCAGATCTTGACCGAGCACCTCGCGATACCGCGGAATCGGCCGGCGCAGGCTGCCCGCGTCCTTCGCGTCATAGCCGGCCAGAGCCTGCAGCACCAGCGCGCAGTCCTCCACGGTCCTGGCGAGCGGCCCGCAGTGGTCGAACGTGTACGAGTTGGTGACCACGCCGGCGCGGCTCACCAGGCCGAACGTGGGCATCAGCCCGGCGACGCCGCAGAGCGACGCCGGGCCCCGGATCGATCCCCCGGTATCGGAGCCGAGCGCCACCGGCACCAGGCCGGCCGCGACGGCGGCTCCCGAGCCCGTGGAGGAGCCGCCCGTGAAGTGCGCGAGGTTCCAGGGGTTGCGCGCGGGAGGCCACGGCAGATCGAACGACGGCCCCGCATGCGCCATCTCGTGGGTGGCCAGCTTCCCGAGCAGCACGGCGCCGGCCTCGTAGAGCCTGGCGGTCGTGGTGGCATCCTCCGCCGGGATCCGGTCGATGAAGATCCGGGAGTGCGCGGAGGTGAGGATGCCCTGCGTATCGTAGATGTCCTTGAGGGCGAAGGGGATCCCATGCAACGGGCCCCGAGGCCCGCCCACGGCGATCTCCGACTCGGCCTCCTTGGCCTGGCGCCGCGCCAGATCGAACGTGCGCGTGATGAAGGCGCGCGTCTGGCCGTCGTGCTGCTCGACGCGCTGGATCAGCGCCTCGACCAGCTCCACGGGCGAGAGCTTTCGCGCCGCGATCAGGCTCCCGAGCTCGGCGATCGAGAGGTCGTGCAGATCACTTCCCATGGAGTCCTCCCTCCCCTGTCGTGACGGCTCTGCTCTCACCCCGCGCCGATCCTGCACCGGCTACCGTGCAGCGTCAAGGCCACGAGGAGCCCTCGATGTCGCAACCGGAACAACAGCTGGAGAGGTCTCGAGAGGGCGAGCGCCTACCGGCCGGAACAAAGGAGAGGGCTCCTGGACTGCCCTCAGCCGAGCGAGACCCGGAAGAAGGGGTGCTCGGGGTGATCGAAGAAATGCACGCGGCGCGCGTAGTCGAGGGCGCCCGCGTAGTGCTCGAACCGCTCGGCGAGACGACGGTAGGGCGGCGCGGGAGCCGCGGCGCGGGCGCGCGCGTGCTCCGACACGAAGCGGTAGGCTTGCTTGCCGCGCGCGATGTAGTAGCCCGTGGAGGCGAGACGCTCCACGCGCTCGCGGAACACCCCCATCATGAAGAGGGTGTAGTCGCCGATGTGCCGCCGGATGGCCAGCTCCTGCTCGGGCTCGAAATACGGGGAGTCCTCGCGCCACACCGCCTGCGCGTCGAGGAGCATGTCCACGACCGTCTCGAGCCGGGGCACCGCGCGTCCGGGCGGGTAGAGCTGCTCCGTGCGCGCGAACCGGGTGAGTAGATCGGCGAGGTAGCCGGCCACGGGATCGCCGCCCATGGCGAGATCATGGAAGCTCGCCCGGATGGTCTGGTCGAAGAAGCGTCTGAGCTCCATGAACGCCGTCCTTGGCGTGTCCCTCTATGGCTTCGCGCTGTTGGTCTGACCCAGGGCAGCCTTGAGACCCTGCGCAAGCTTGAGGGGGTCGTCATTCGCCCAGAAGTGCATGTAGAAGAGCCGCGGCGTGTCCATGAGGCCGTGGTTGTGGATTGCCGTCACGTCGATGCCGTGCTGCATCAGGGTGCGGGCGACGGCGTTCACCTCCTTGTCGATCAGGACGAAATCGCCGGTGATCGCCGCCTTGCCGTTGGCGGTAGGCTGGAAGTTCATCACCGTCGTCACCCCCATGGCAGGCAGCAACTCCACCCCCATCTCGGTGATCACCTCCGCGCGGGGGACGGTCACCTGCAACACGCCGCCGTCCAGCGCCCTTCCCGTTCGCCCCAGGGCTTGCTCGATCTGCTTGGTGTCGAGCGCGGGGCCCGTGGCCGGGGCGGCAGCCACACTGCCCCCGCCACCCAGCGGCGTCCCGCTGGCGGACAATGCCTGGCGGAGCGCCGTGGCCAGCTTGATCGCCTCGCCGTGGCCCTCGTAGTGCATGTACATCACGTGCGGCGAAATCTCGTTCAAATGGTTGTGGACGGCGGTGACCTCGAGCCCCCCTCTGAACAGGCCGGCCATCACGGCGGGCACCTCCTGATCGAGGAGGACGAGATCGCCCATCACCATTGCCTGATCCCCCACCGGCTTGAACGCGGCGTACGAGCCGAGCGCGAATCCGGCCTTGACGGGCACACCCTTCACCGTGACCGCGAGATCGGTACGTGGCATCCCGATCCGGAAGACGCCGCCTGGCTGCGCCTGTCCCGACTTGCCCAGGGCCGCCTCCACCGCCTTCCAGTCGGGCTCCGACGCCAGCGTCAGTCCGGGTGTGGCGACGATCATCGCCAGCCCAACTACGAGGATTGCGCGCATCAATGGCTGTCTCATGAGTTGCCTCCCGTCAAACCGCGAATCGGGACGTCGCCAATACCGCTATGTTCATGCCGGCCTGTAGATTGAGAGCGAGCCTCGAGAACGGACTGACGACGCCTCACGCAGCAGCTGCGATAGCTCGGCCCACGGTGGGCAATCCGTGCGGCTCGATCCGGTGGCTGCACTGTCGCGCTTTTGCGTTTAGCGAGCGTCGCGCTTCGCCTGCTGTCGCTGCCCGCGTGCCCGCGTATGGCCCTGACTCACGGTCGCCTGGGTCTTCTGGAATTGCCGCCGGGCGACGTTCTCCACCGCATTCGCCCTGACCGCCTTGCGACGGCTGGCCGTCTTGGCCTCTGCGTCAGCCGCAGACGCTTCCTGGTTTGGCGCTGTTACCCGAGAAGAGGCCTTCTTGCTCTTTTTCATTTCAGTAAATCCTTCATCCCCGCCTCCAGGGCTTTCACGAGTTTCTGAGCATCACCCGTCGCGCGGCTCGTCGCGGATGAAGCGACCCCCGCGAAGGTCCTGCAGCGCCTGCTCGATCTCGGCACGCGTGTTCATCACGAACGGCCCGTGGCGGGCGATCGGCTCGCCAAGCGGTCGTGCCGCGGCCAGGAGAAACCGGCCCCCGTCCCGTCCCGCCGATGCCTCCACCGTGTCGCCGTCATCGAAGATCACGAGGGCAGGCGCGCGCACGGGCGCGCGCGAAGGCCCGAACCGAACCTCGCCGTGGTCCAGGTACGCGAAGGCGGCATGACCCCGCGGCACGACTTCCCGGAACGTGGCTCCGGGGGGCAGCATCACGTCCATGAATTTCGGGGCGACAGCGAGGCCCTCCACCGGCCCCACGAGTCCGGCGGCCTCACCCGCGATCACGCGAATCCGCGCACCGTCCTCCGTCTGTGTCTCGGCCAGTCGCTCTCCCTGCAGGTCGCGATACTTTGGTCGGCTCATCTTCTCGCGCGCCGGCAAGTTGAGCCATAGCTGCAATCCCCCGATGCCCTCTGGAAGGACCTGCGGCATCTCCTCGTGGAGGATACCGCTTCCCGAGGTCATCCACTGGATGTCGCCTCCCCCTATGCTGCCCCGGTGTCCCAGCGAGTCCCGGTGCTGTATCTCGCCCTTGCGGACGATCGTCACCGTCTCGATTCCGCGATGCGGGTGGTAGGGAAAGCCTGCCTCGTAGTCTGCCGGGCTCGCTGACTCGAAGTGGTCGAGGAGCAGAAAGGGGTCAAGATGGTCGAGCCGAGACGTTCCGATGCTCCGTCGGAGATGCACCCCGGCCCCTTCGACCACGGGCTCCGGCGTGACGACCTGCGCAACCCGCCGCGAGGATGAGCTCATCGTTCGGGCCTCCTGTGGCTGCGGGGTACCCCTACATGTCATGCGGCACGAGGTCCTTGATACTGAGGCGCACCCGCGACCGCGGCTTCCCTGTGGAACCTACGGCGATCGAGCCGTCAGGTGCGCTTGCGTGGTGACCCACATTCGCGACAACTCCCGCGAAGGTCAATCGACGCCGAAGTCGAAGACCTCGACCATGTTGGGCTGGCCGCGGGTTACCGCGATGAAGCCGTACTCGCCCGGGGTCAGCGGTTGCTCGGGCCGCAGCTTGGTGAGGCCTTGCTGGCCAGGCTCGGCCACCAGCTTGACGGCGTACTTCGGATCCACGCCGTCGCGGAAGGTCGCGCCCCCCCAGCCCCAACCGTCGTTCTTGCTCATTGGCAGGTTGCGGTCCCGCTTGCCGGGCTTGAGCCGGGCGAGGATCCACTGCTGTCCCGGCTGCGGCGTGGTGAACACGGGCTCCTTGTCCGTGATACGGTACTCCGCGCGGGCCGACGGCAGGACGACTTCCTGGCGCGAGCCGACGAAGGGAGCAGCCGAGATCTCCTTGACGCCGTGAGTCGGGCTGAGCTTCTTCTCGCCGCTCGCCCCGGCGTAGGCGATGGCCGGATCAGCGGTCGACGCGGTGGCGGCCGGAGGCGCACCGGGCTCGCTCACCATGGCTTCGATGATTTTGTCCGGGACGCCAGCACGCTTGAGCTTGATCAGCCCATCCGTGCTGGTATCGAACTTCCGCGACGCCGAACGAATCTTCTGGATGATCACCGAGTCCGGCAGACCAGCCTTCACCATGCCGACCACGCTCTCGTTGGTGAGCACTTCCTGGGCTGAGGCGAGCGTCCCGCTGGCCAGCGCGAGGGCGGCCCCGATCAAGAGGGCCTGCACTAGGCGAGCGGGTCGACCACTGCGGATGTGGTTCTCGAATCTCATGATTGCTCCTTTCAGCTAGCCAGGAATGCTCGTCGCGGACCGGGAAAACTGTCACGAGCCGCTTCATCGGCTCGGTCATTCTGATCCTGCAGCGGGGCGGGCGTCAAGCGCCGCCGACGCTGGGCAGAGGCCTAGGGTGGTGAGGGACTATGACGGGTGGACGATGCCAGCGCGCAGCCCGGCGGAGAACTACGAGTGGCACCACGACCTGGCTTCAGGCCACCTTGCCCTCGATGACCACCTCGATCAGATGCGGACGCTTGGCCGCGATGGCTCGCGACAGGGCGCCCGTCAGCTCGCCGGGTGTCGTGATGCGCTCTGCCGAGACCCCGAGCCCGCGGGCGAGATCGAGGAAGCCAAGCCTCGGCTTCCCCAGATCCATGTGGAGGTAGGGGCGATCGGGCTTGGCCCCGAAGCGCTGCCGGTAAACGTCCATGTTGTGCTTGAGGATGCGGTACTCGCCGTTGTTGAGGATGACGAACACGATGGGCAAATCGTGGTGGGCGGCCGTCCACAGGGCCTGGATGCTGTACATGGACGAGCCGTCGCCCGAGATGGCCACCACCGGCCGGTCGGGGCACGCGACCTTGACGCCGATCGCTCCCGGCAAAGCCTGTCCGATGCCGCCGCCCCGCGCTCCAAAGTAGTCGCCCGGCTTGCTGAAGGTCAGCGTGCGGGCGAGATCGGGGCCCGCCGTGATCGCCTCGTCCACCACGATGGCGTCGGCGGGCAACGCCGAAGCGATGTCGGCCATGAGCCGGGGCATGGAGATAGGGGTGTTGCCCCAGCGCTTCTGGGCGCGGGCGCGTTGGGCCGCGGCGTCGCCGTCCTTGAGCGACTTGAGCGCCTGGTTGCGCCGGGCGGCCGCCTCACGGTATCCGGCCGAAGCCTTGCCGTTCACATCGGCCAGGAGCGCCGCGAGCGTGGCCTTCGGATCACCAATCAGTCCCACCTTCACGCCGTGGTTGTACGCCAGCCGCTGCGACGAGACCTCGACCTGGATCACGGCCGCATCTCTCGGGAACGGAGACCCCGGCGAAAACCACACCTCTTCGAAGAAGGGGCCGCCGACGAGCAGAACAGCATCGGCACCGTCCAGGGCCTTCCGGATCGACAGCGCGTCGAATCCGAGCGCCAGCCGGAAGTTGGGGTGGTTGCTGGGCACGGAAGCGTGCATGCGGATGCCCTCGGTCCAGATCGCGGCTCCCAGCGCCTCGGCCAGCGCCACGACCTCGGCGCCCGCTCCGAAACGCGCCACCTCGTCCCCGACGACGATGACGGGGCTCTGCCCGCCGGCCAAGAGGGCCGCGGCCGCGGCGACTCCGGCGGGCGCCGCGGGGCCCGCCCGGTGCAGCTTGCCGGGCGCCACGGGCTCGTTCTCCGACTCCTGCTCCAGAACGTCGATGGGCAGGGCCACGAACACGGGACCAGCGGGCGGATCGTTCGCCACTTTGAACGCGCGATGTAGGAGCAGGGACAGCTCGTCGGCGCGCTCGGCCTGGATACTCCACTTCGTCACCGGGGCCGCCATGGCCGCGAGATCGTGCCCCAGCAGGGGATCGCGGAGACGCATGCGCGTGTCCTGCTGCCCGGCGGTGACGACGAGGGGAGCACTCGCCTTGAGGGCGTTGTACATCATGCCGATGGCGTTACCGAGCCCGGGCGCCACGTGGAGGTTCACGAAGCCCGTCTTGCCGCTGGCCTGCGCGTAGTAGCTGGCCGCGCCCACGGCCACCCCCTCGTGGAGAGCCTCGATGTAGTTGAGCTGGGGGTAGTCGAGCAGGCTGTCGATGATGGGGCTTTCCGTCGTCCCCGGATTGCCAAAGATGTAGCTCACGCCCTGAGCGATGAGGCTTTCCATCAGGATCTGTCTGCCGTGCATGGGATCTCCTAGTGGCGAGCAGGCCGCCACTGACGGCTGTGAGGAACGCTCGCCGATTCATGGAGCCCCCTCGTCCGGCTTCCTCAGCGCGGTTTCCAAGAGGGCGGATCTCCTCATCCCGGATCCTCTGAGTATCCTTTCGCAACCACCGGCTGAGCTCCGCGCGGCACCGGGCTGAGCACACTGACACCGACCGTCGCCCGTCCCGAGCTGCTCGGCAGACAGGGCAGGCCAGCTGCGAGGAGGCTACCACGGGGGCCGAGAGGGGCGCGCGTACGGTCTCGAGCGAGACTCTCTCGGGCTCGGAATTGATCACCCTGGACCGATTATCTCGCCGCGCCGCTTGCCGCCGGCACGCCCCTCGGTATTACGCTCTTGGCGCGGATGAGCTTGCGCTGGTAGAGGTTGTTCGACACCAACGCACCGATGGTGATGATCGCGCCGGTCACTTCCAGCTTGCTCACATTGTAGCCGGACAGGACCGAGATCGCGAACGTGGTCACCGGCACCACGTTGATGAACAGGATGCCGTTGATCGGGCCGAGCGCGCGGTTGCCGGCGTTCCAGCTGAAGATCGCGAGCACGCCGGAGATCACGATCATGTAGCCCATTTCCCAGCGGATGGTGGCCGCGGTTTCGACGTCGGGAACTTTCAGGTAACCGGCGATCGTGGCCAGCACCCGAGGATGCAACTGAGCGTCGTATAGACGCTACCGGCAATGGGAAACTGAGCGCCCCAGGCGACCCCGGCCACGAGACAGTACAGCACGCCCATGATTGTCTTGTCGCTCATGACGGTCTCTTTCTCCAATGCAGCAGTTGCGATGACACTTCCTTGAACCTTCAGCGCTGGCGCACCGCGCATTCGGCCGGCCGTGTGCCGGCCCCACGCGGCCGCCCCCGGCCTCCCTTCCCTTGTCCGTCTCGACGTTCAGCTCCTTGCGGCTGGCGGCCAGCGCCAGCTGCACCAGCTTGTGCAGCTTCTCGCCTCTGGTGCCTTCCGCGAGGGCTGGCCGTCGGCATCGTCTTCTCGGGGTATACGTTCGACCAGGATGGTTCGGGTGGAAGGCACAGGTGGGTTGCCGATGCGAAATCCTGAAGCCGCGGCGGGCGGCCGATCTCCATCCGACGGAGCAGCTGGAGAGGAAAGACGTGCCTGCCTGCCGCCCGTCGATTGGGCTGACCCCCTCTCGAGGGGATCGGGGATAGGACTCCGCAGTCCGGGTCCGATTGCCGCCGGCTGATTGATGGATCGGTAAAGGGGGACTAGAACGCGACTTTCAGTCTCCCCAATGGGCGCCTGTACCTATCCAGAAAGCCGCGCGAGCACCCCTGGACTCAAATAGGGGGAGAAGGGCCGACTGGCGCGGCCTCGTCTTCTCCGGCGGCGAGCTGGTAGAGTTCACGGATCTGGAATGGACGATCGGGACAAGAATGGCAGTGCGACGCGAGGAGGGCGAAGACATGGCGGCGATGGTGTTGAGCGAGGACGAGGCGCTGGAGCTCCTGGCCTTTCTGGTGACGGCGGCGCGGACCCAGGTGGACGAGGCGGCCGAGTACGGCTCCCTGCGCCTCTTGACCGCAGCCGGGCGGCTGGCCGACGCGATCGTCGACCGGGTGTCGCCGGACACTCGCGCGTTTCTCACCGGCCCGCTCAAGCAGGTCCCCGACCTCGCGGTCCGGAGCGCCGACCCCGCGGGGTACGCCGCCGCGCTCGACGTCGTGTGCCGGGCGGTGGGCCAGCTCTTGGTCGCTCATTTCGGCCTCGATCGGAGAGCGACGTGACGAATTCCGTGCTCGAGGCCATCCGGACCCGGCGCATGGCGCGCGCGCTGACCGCCGAGCCGGTCGATCGCGCGGAGCTGGAGGAGCTGCTCAAGGCGGCGCGCCGCGCGCCCAGCGCGGGCAATCGGCGACTGCACCGCTTCGTCGCCATCCAGGATCCGCTCACCCTCAGGCTGCTTCGCATGGTGACGCCGGGAATGTTCCAGCGGCCGACGGCCATCGTGGTGATCTGCATCGACGGAGGCCGGGCGCAATCGTTCGGCATGCGGCCGACCGCGAAGGGACTCTACGTCGACGTCGGGACCACCGCGCAGACGATGCTGCTGGCGGCCCACTCGCTCGGGCTGGGGGCCGGGGTCGTGACGTCATTCAGCCAGGCGGCCGTGAGCACGGTGCTGAACCTGCCCGAAGGATGGAGCCCTGAGATGTTCATCTGCCTCGGCCACGCCGCGCTAGTGCAGCCAGCGGGGATGCGGCCGAGGGGAAACGTCACCTGGCAGGCGCTCACCCAATGGGAGCGCTTTCCCGGGGAGGATTGACGGCGCCGGCAGACAAAAAGATTGACAGCGCGTGGCCGCCAAGCCGAGGATGCCTCAACCTTGGGGTACAGGCCGGTGCAGAGTACGCATGCGGTTGGAGGGCTGTGCCGTCGGCGTCCGAGTCGGGCACCCTATGTCTGAGTCGCTCAAAGGCTGAAGGGGGACGATTTCTCGGTAGGGGACTTGAACGCGACTTTCAGTCCCCTGGACCGAGGGCGAGCATCGCCCGGAACCGGCTGGAGGCCGAGAATGGCGCTGAGCGCAACCACTCCTATGCCAACTCGCGCACCTCCGCCTTCGCCTGTTCCAGCCAGAAGCGCATGTCCATTTCGCGGTACATCGTCGTCGCCGTCGCCAGATGCTGTCGAGCCTGCTCGTGCTGATCGGTCTTCCGGAAGAGCCTGCCGAGGTCGAAGTGGCAGTGGGCGGCGAGCGGACGCATGCTGAGGTGGCCCGCCAGGGCCAAGGCCTCGCGGTAGCAGTCTTCCGCCGTCTCGAGAGCCGGAGGATCGCGGCGAGAGGCGATTTCACCGAGCAGGCGGAGACCCCACGCCTCGTGACTGCGCTCCTGGTGGCGCTGCGCCAGCGACACGGCCTCCTGCGCGCGTTGCAGAGCGTCGTCGAGCCGACCCTCGAGCAGGTATGCCTCGCCGAGCCACGCGAGCTGCATCGCCCGTCCCACGCCCATCGAGCTCATCGTCGTTGCGTTCTGTATCACCTCTTCGAGAAGATCCCGACCCTGGGCCGGCCGCGCGGAGAGCGCGCACGCGTATCCGAGACGGGCGAGGATCGCCCAGGGCTGGAGGTTCGACGTACGGGTGAGAACGCGCGCGCGCTCCAGCGCATCCATGGCCCGGTCGAGATCACCCTGAGCGAGGCATACGCTAGCGACGCCCGTCAGGGCCTCGGCCAGAGTGAATGGGTGGTCAGCGCCTTCGGCGATCCTGAGTGCCTCCTGGGCATGCAAGCTGGCATCAACGAATCGCCCTAAACTCGAGAGGGTCAGGGCCAACCAACTGTGTGACCAGGAGGCGATGAGTGGAGACTGCTGGCCGCTGCCCTCACGCGCGCCCTCCGCACAGGGGGAAAAGAAGTGAAGGGCCTGAGGGAAGTCGCCGATGGCGAAGTAGGCCTGGCCCGTACGGTACTGGGCCTCGCGCTCGAGCTCTCGATCGCCACTCTCGGCCGCGATCGCGAGGGCGCGCTGTCCCACCTCGATGGCTTGAAGGTGCTCGCCGGCGACGTTCCTGAGCCGCGCGCAGATATCGGCCAGGACCCGCCCCAGGCGAGCAGGATCGCCGAGCCTGGTCGCCAGGCCCTCGGCTTCGCGCATGACAACGAGAACGTCCTGGTATCGCCCGAGCGGTACGAGTGCGATCCGCAACTCCAGTCGTATGTCGATAGCCTGCGCGAGGGTGTCAGGGGTCTCGGGCAGCCGCTCGAGTGCCCGCAGCGCCTCCCGCAGTAACCCGGCCGCTGCGCCATACGAGGATCGAGCCATCGTCCTTCGGGCCGCCTGCCGAAGGTACCTGGCCGCCTTGTCCCACGCCTCGGCACCGAGCGCGTGGCGAGCGAGACCCTCGACCTCCTCACTCGGCTGGTCGGCGGGCCGGCGCTCCAGCGTTTCCAGAATTCTCAGGTGAAGCGCCATCCGTCGCTCCTGCAAGAGGCTCCCGTAGGCAACCTCGTGCGTCAGCGCATGCTTGAAGGTGTACTCGAGCTCCGGGAAGAGGTGCGCCTCGTAGAGGAACTCGGCAGCCTGAAGGTGCGCGAGACCGTGACGGAGATCTCCCTCACCTTCCTGAACGATGGCCTCGAGCAGAGCGAACGGCACGTCCTTGCCGATCACAGAGGCCGCCTGGAGCAAGCGCTTCTCCTCTGGTGGGAGCCGGTCGATCCGCCCCGCCAGCAGCGCCTGCACGGTCGCCGGGACGTGGATCGCCTGGGCATTCTTGATCAGACGGTAGGCGCCGCGCTCGCCCGCGAGGGCCCCGGTTTCCACCAGGGTCCGAACACTCTCCTCGAGGAAGAATGGGTTGCCCTCGGTCCGTTCGATCAGCAGGCGCTTGAGGGGGGTGAGCGCGCTGCCGTCGCCCACCAAAGCCCGGAGCAGTTCCTCCGCGCTCTCAGGCGGCAAGGGGTCGATCCTGAGCTGGCGGTAGTAGCTCTTGCCACTCCAGCCGTGGCTGTACTCGGGGCGATAGTTGACGAGGAGCAACACAGGCGCCGCGGGCAGACTCTCCACCAGGCTGTCGAGCAGGGCTTGAGTCTCCGAGTCGATCCAGTGGAGGTCCTCCAACACGAGGACGAGGGGCTGGACCCGACTCTCGCGAAGGAGCAGTCGCTTCACAGCATCGAGCGTGAGCTGGCGGCGCTCGGGCGGCTCGAGATCCCAGAGGCCGTCCTCCTCGGGCACGGCGTCGAGAAGCCACAGAACGGGCGCGACCACGTCCTTGAGTGCGTCGTCCAGGGTGAGCTGATGCCCGGTGACCTTGGCGCGTATGGAGCGGGTGTCGTCACGCTCGTCGACACGGAAATAGGCCTTGAGGAGATCGATGACGGGGAGATAGCTGGTGGCCTGGCCATAGGAGACAGCGCTGGCCTGGAGGGTTCGGCACCCGGCGACACGGTGGGAGTGGGTCAGCTCGTGAAAGAGGCGGGACTTGCCCACGCCCGGCTCGCCCACAACGGCCACGACCTCGCCGTGGCCGTGCCGCGCCTCTTTCAGTGCTGTGCGGAGCTGCTCCATCTCGGCATCGCGCCCGACGAAGTGGCTCAAGCCTCGAAGGGCGGCGACCTGAAACCGTGTTCTCACCTGGCCGGCAGCGACCACGTCGTAGACCTCGACGGGAGTATTGAGGCCTTGTACCGGCACGGGGCCGAGGGGCTGGACCTGCACGAAGTTCTCGGCCAGCCGGAGGGTTTCGGCGGTGATCCAGATGGCACCCGGGGGGGCGAGCTGCTCCATGCGGGCGGCCAGGTGGGTGGTCTGGCCAACGGCCGTGTAATCCATACGAAGGTCCGAGCGGATGGACCGCACAACGACCTCTCCGGAGTTCAGCCCCACTCGTATCCTGACCGCCACGCCGTGAGTGCGGAAGGCCTGTTCGGCGTAACCCTTCACCAACTCCTGCATCCGCAGGGCGGCGTAGCAGGCGCGCACCGCGTGATCCTCGTGGGCGACGGGCGCCCCGAACAGCGCCATGATCCCGTCGCCCATCACCTGGTTCACGGTCCCTTCGTAACGGTGGACGGCCTCCATCATGCGCTCGAGGACCGGGTCGAGGAGCTTTCGCGCCTCCTCGGGATCGCGGTCGGCCAGGAGCTCCATCGACCCTTTCAGGTCTGCAAACAGAACGGTCACCTGCTTGCGCTCACCTTCCAGCGCGCTTCTCGAGGTGAGGATCTTCTCAACCAGGTGCTTGGGCGTGTAGACATGTGGAGAATGGAACTTGGGCCCCGCGGGGGCTGCCGACAAGGTGAGCGATCTGCCGCATCCGCCGCAGAACTTCTCGCTGCCCTCGTTCAGGAAACCGCACGCCGGGCACGTCGAGGCGAACGACAGCCCGCACTCGCCGCAGAAGCGGCGGCCGTCACGGTTCTCAGCCTGACACCGCGGACACTGCAAGCTGGAACTCCCTAAGCGCTCGACGGCTTCGCTCTGCCACCGGTCCAGGATTGAGCGAACTCTTCGGCCGTTCGCTGAACTCGGGTCCCGGGGCCGCCGGTATCTGTCCCCACGTAAATGAAGCCGACAATGAGGTCATCCAGCCCTATACCGAGAGCACTCTTCACCGCATTGTCGTAGGCGGGCTCGCCGGTTCGCCACATCGCGCCCAGGCCCTGGGCAAAGGCGGCCAGCATGATGCTGTGAGCGGCACAGCCGGCGGAGAGGGTCTGCTCGATGATCGGGATCCTTGCGGACCGATCGCATCGGGTTGCGACGATGATGATGAGAGGTGCACGCAATGCCTTCTCTCGCTCGCGAGCGAGGGCCTGTTCGTTGGCAAGGGGATCTCGCCGAGACAACGCCTCGGCGAGGACCTTGCCAAAATCGAGGCGCGCGTCCCCTTCGATGAGGATCAAGCGCCAGGGCTGGAGTCGGCCGTGATCTGGGGCACGAGCCGCGCTCTCGAGCATGGCCTGGACGGCCTTCGCCGAAGGCGCGGGGTCGCCGAGCTTCAACGCCGAGAAGCGCGTGCGGAGAAGCTCCAGGGCTTCCATGGCTCTTACCGCCCCGTGACGGGTTGATGCTGCTCGTTCGCACGGCAATAGGCAAGGAGGGCATCATACGCTGGGAACTGCCGCCCCATGTTCTCGAAGTCGTCCTTACTCGTCGCCTGGAACCCCGTGGCCAGAGCGTAGAGACCTTGCGACTCCGGCGTAAGGTCGCGCTGAGAGGTGTCCGCGCCTCGCACAATCAGGGCCAGCGCGCGGAGTGCAGGATCGTCGAGCTTGTACTTCTCGAGGAACGCATCGAACGAGCAGTGGTCGCCATGATGCCCCAGCTCCACGCCGGGGACGTCGTAGGGAATCGCCTGCTCGCGCTCGGCCACCTGCATGACGTCGGCGGCGGGAACGAAGAGGAATACCGGCTCACGGTCGACAAACCGGCTAATCAACCATGGGCACGCAATGCGGTCGACGCGCGCCTTTTCTCTGGTCACCCATTTCATGGCCTTCTCCTTTTCAGTAGAGGTTCGCACTGCAATCGGCTTCGCTCCAGGCGTCGCCCTCCGCGCGGCCCCATGACCGCGCAGAGGGCGCGTTACTGGCGATTGCTATCCCACCGCCGGCCGCAGGGCCCGCGCCCCCCCGGCCGCGTACCAGGCGGAGACTCCGCCGCGGATATAGCGGGCATCGAAGCCGCGCTCCCTGAGTGCTTTCGTCACGTTGCAGCCCACGTGAAAGCCATAGGCGCAGTAGACGGCCACCGGCTGGTCGGGCGAGAGCTCTCCAATCCACTCCTCCACCCGATCAGGATCGTGCCAGGTTGCTCCCTCCATCAGATCCACGGTCCTCGAGATGTGATGCCGCGGCCGGGCATCCACGACCTGCACGCTCTCGCCTTTCGCGATCTGCGCGGCGAGCTCTTCGATCGAGAGCGACGGAAGGCCTTTGTCAGAGGGGTCTTCCTGCGGCAAGGCACGATCCGCGCAGACGGCGGCCATCCGCGCGCTGACGGCCGCCCAGTCGACGTTCCGCATGAAGGCATCGATGTAGGCGGTGGCGTTCGCCCCGAAGTCCAGATGATACGCGTGCTCGTACATATCGAGCGCAAGGACGGGGGCAGCGTCGACCGCCGCCTGCGAGTGGTCCGAAGCGATCTGGTTCCACAGCCGCTTCTGTCGCCGCGAGTACGTGAGCAGAACCCAGCCGGAGCCGCCAGCCAGCGACTGCGCGGCCCCCACGAACTCCCGTCGCCAGGCGGCGACGCTCCCGAAGTGCTCCTCGAGCACGGTCCGAACCTGGTCCGGGATCTTGTTCCCTTCCCCGCCCAGGCTCCCGAAATACAGCTCGTGAAGCGCAACCGAGCCCATGGCGATCAGCTCTTCGCGCTTCAGGGCCCGGAGCCGGTAGCCGGGGGCTCCCGCATCGAGCCCCGCGAGCTCGCTCCGGACCGCGTTCAAGGTCCGCACGGCGCCGCCGTAGTTGTTCTCGTAGTGGCTGACGATGAGCCGCTCCGACATTCCATTCAACGTCCACGGCCTGACCGGAATAGGCGTGATCTCTTGGTACATGGTAAGTCTCCTCTCTCTCATTGGGATGTCTTTGCTTCCGTTGGCTGCCGTGCAGATCTCCTCCTCATGGCCTTCCCTCCTTGCCGGGCCTCGCGGCATAGAGCCCTTCGCCCCTCCCTGCGCTTACCCCCGGTCGACATAGACCAAGGCCCGATGCGTGTCGGGCAGAAACGCGTATACCGTGTTGCGGCTCGGATCGAACCCGAGCGTATGGGCGCCGGCCTCCGTACGAATCGTTTCCAATAGCCGCGTCTGGTCCGTTTCGAACACCTCGATCAGCCCGGGTTCGCCGATCGCCACGTAGAGATGGCGTCTTTCCCGATTGAAGAAGATCACGTCGGGAACACCGGAAAGCTCAGCCCGCGCCAGCTCTGTGCCTGATCGCGAATCAAGAACGATGAGCGTCTTGCCGTCACACGCGCAGAACAGCCGATGCGATATCGCATCCAGATCCAGCCCATGCGGACCGGCCGCGGCAACGCCAAAGGTACGGGCCACCAAGTTGGGATTCGCAGCCTCGATGACCACGATCTGAGGCGGATCGGCAATGTTGACAAAGAAGCAGCCGGCCTCTGCGTCAAAGACCACCCAGCGGGTTCGCCCGGACACGGGGACGTCGGCGATCATCGCTCGAGCGGACGTGTCGACCACCGACACACTGAATGACCCAGGCCTTGCCGGATCCCCCACGTTCGCCGCCAGCAGGAGGCGGCGCCCCGCATCAAAGGCGAGACCATTCGGTCTGTGGCCTACCTTCACCTTGATCAGCGCGTCCTCCCGCTGGGGCGGGAAGATCCCCACGGTGTTCTCCGCACGATTCGAGGTGAACACCAGATCGTGCTCCTCGGAGACCAGCGCCCCCGCCACGCCCTCGAGGCGTGAGATCGAGCCGAGATACGTGTTCGTTGCGCAGTCCACCACGTCCAGCGCGTCGTTGGCCGTGTGGGCGACGTAGAGTCGGCCCCGCGGGCCATGCACCGCCGCGTGATCAAAGCCGCCCGACTTATCGTGAGCGGGAAGCGGCACTTCCCCGATCTGCTCCAGAATCATAGATGGGCCCTCCCCTTCCGCAGCGCCGCGCTCGTCCCTCGCCTCTCCTCAGCCATTGAGCTTAACCTCCGGGCCGCGCCCGGTCGCAAGAGCCTTCTCGCGTTTGTCTTCGCCGCGAAATAGCTGCGCTCGCCGACGAGCCCGGCTGCCTTCATATGGAAGCCGCCCCCCGCGGCGGGCACGCCAAGAACGCCCGGTCCCAACGTGCGGCCCTCGGCATGGAGGCGGGAAGCCGCCTCGACCGCGCCGATACAGTCGCGAAGCGTCAGGATATCGAGCACGTCACGCCGTGAAAGGACGATGAGTGGCTCGGCCATTCCATGTGACGTCATGGTCTTGACTCCCTGCCCGTCAAAAGAGCCTTCGTCGATTGGCACCGCTTCGGCGCCGCTCGCAGGCTGGCGAGAGCGCGCAAGAGCTTGAGAGGTAGCTCCAGTGCTTGAGCCAAGACCCTACCGGCCAGGCGAATAACAGCGAGCCTGATGGAGTATGGGCGTCGCGCCGAGGGGGCGAGCTTCGGGATCAGGGCCCGAGTCCGCGCGGCCGCCCGCGCCTCGTTGAGCCGATCGCGAATCTGCTGTTCGACTGCGTACCAGTTCTCTTCCATGGGTTTCACTCCTTTCCAGGCACGGCGGCATAGAGCCCTTCGAAGAGCGTCAGGCCGTGCGCGAGCACTTGCTGGTCATCCGCATGCGCCGCGAGGAGCCCGCGGATCGCGAGATCGATCCCCCGCGCCTCATCGCGGGGGAACTTGCCGTCGCGAAGGTCCGCCTCGTGGACAATTTGCGCGAGGCGCGTGAGGCGGCGATCCCGAAGGCCGGCCCGCTTGAGGAGTGTCTCGAAGGTGCAGTCGTCCCCGACGTGGCTGAGCTCGGCGCCGGGGGTATCGAACGGGATTGCCTCCTTGGGATACTGCCGCGGGTCCGCGAACACGAACGTCGCGTCGGGATCGATGAATCGCTTGATGAGCCAGGCCGAGGCAATGCGGTCCACGTGGGGACGGCGCCGCGTGACCCACTGCCGCCCTCGGAGGTCGCGGAGATCGCCCGCGGACTTCTCTCTTCGTCTCGGTTCCTCGGATGGTCGTGTACGCATGTCGATGGCCTCCCTCAGCCGCTCGACTTCGGCGCCCTCCGGCGACTCGAAAAAATCGAGCTCGTGGAGCTTCTCGTAATCCCTCTGGAGCTGGGTGAGCTCCGCCTGGACCCGCGGATTGCTTGCCGCCGACTTCCGGTCGAGCGTTTGGAGGAGCTTTCGGTAGCGCCCTCCAAGTTGGCGATACTCGGGATTGCGGGCCTCGTGGAACAGGCGAATGACTTCGCCCGAGCTCATGTTCTCGATCTGCTCGACGCGGAGGAGCGTTGCCTCGCCGCCCGCCCGCTGAATCTCCTGGGCCAGCCACTGGAAGTGCTCGTAGTGGTCTGGTGTGTCGGGAAGTAGGTAGACCGTCCGCTTCAGGGCGACGGCACCGATCGCGCGAAGCCGGCGCCACACGCGCACGCGCAAGCTCGACGGATTCGGCGGCAAGCTAACTATGAGCAGAACGAGCCTGGTATTCATTGTGTTGCTACTATGAAACTACTGTTTCAATCTGTCAAGACCTAATGATGCGTTGCGGCGGAGACGGGGGCTCTACTCAGGTACTTCCAAGGAGAAAACCAGCGTTTACTCGGGCTTACGGAGGTATGCGAGCACTGCTCATCGCCAGGCCTTGGCCTCCAGCAGGTAACTGCCGGTCGGCGCCGTGCTTCCAGGAGCGGGCTCCTCAGTAATTGCGATCACGCGTGCTTCATCGAGTGGAACGGGAACGGTGATGGTCGCCCAGGCGCGCCCGCGTGAATCCACTCTGAAGGCGCCGCCGGTCACCGTGGGCGCGCCGGGTCGCACGAACCAGAGCTGGTAGGTCCGCTCCGCGGCCAGCGGGCTCAGTCCGGCGGTCGCGAGATGTCCATGGTGGCCGTCGATAGCCACGAGGAGACGCCCGCTCGCCCCCGGCGCGCCCGTCCCCGTGAGGATGACAAGCCGTCCCGGCCGGCGCGCCAGGGCTTCCACCTCCGGACCAGGCGGGCGACGTGTGAGCTCCAGTTGCAGCACCACGTTCCAGACCAACAGCGACGCGGCAAGCGCGGTCAGAACCGGCCACACCAATCGCCGCCAGCTCGGCAGTCCCTTGATGCTCGCCAGCTCGCGACCCCGGGGTCGGCGCCGCACGGCTTCTGCTCGGATCGCCGCCCAGGCTTCAGCCGGAGGCGGCACCGGATCGAGGCCGAGCGGCAGCGCGCCGACGACACCCCGGTACTGTTCCAGTAAGCCGGCGCACGTCGTGCATGTGGCGACGTGACTCTCAACGCGTATCTGCTCGGAGCCCTCGAGGGCTCCCAGGACGTACGCGGCAAGGTTCTCGATGGGATGCTCGTGCTCTTCAGTCACGGCCTTCCGACGCCTCCCGTTGTGGCTCGATGAGCGGCCAAAGCAAGGCACGTAGCCGATCCATCGCCTCGCGCGTCCGACTCTTGATCGTTCCCAGCGGCGTGCCTAGCTCGTGAGCGATCTCCGTTTGCGTAAGCCCTCCGTAGTAGGCCAATTCGATGGCCTGACGTTGCGCGATCGGCAGACTCTGGAGCGCGCGGACCACGGCGTGTCGCATCGTGAGGGACTCCGTCGCATCCGGCTGAGTGGGTTCGCCGATGCCCACGGCCAGCTGCTCCCTTTCCCGCAGGCGGGCCTGATGAGGCCGACTCCGCAAGAGATCGATGGCACGGTTCCGAGCAATGCCCATGAGCCACCAGGGCACTCGTCCTCTCCCGGCGTCGAATGATTCGCTCCCGTCCCAGCAGCGCAGGAACGTATCCTGCAGAACCTCGCGTGCCAGCTCGGGATCCCCCACGATCCGCAGCGCGAGGGTGAAGATGAGTCCCCCGTAGCGCGCGTAGAGGAGTTCGAGTCCAGACTCCTCCCCACGCCGCATCAGACGTAGGAGCTCCACATCTACCGGCTCCGGCGGACCGGCCCCAGCCACTGACCTCATGCGCCGAGAGGAAGATCAGGCATTACTCGAGGCGCAAAGCGGTCCGGTGAAGGGGTTTGTCCCCATACCAGTGCCTACGGAGTGGCCGTCGCGATCGGATCACCGGGAGCAGCTCATCCACGCGGGAGGATGCCTCCGTAGGCATGCATGACCGTCGCCGGCGACGCATCAAGAGGTCCGTCGAACTTGATTGCTTGTCCCCGTGAACGACATCCTTTCAGGGAGACGACCATGAATAGGCTCGTGATGATACGCCCGCTGCTTGTCGTGTGTACTGTTGCATCGCTGCACGTCCTCATTCTTTCGGCCGCGCCCGCGGTCCACGCACAGGAGAACACCGGCACTGGATTGGTCACTGCGGTCGATGTCGGGAGAAATACCTTAATGCTCGAGACCCGGGGCGGCTCAAAGACAGTCCTTGTGGTTCCAACCGCAGCAATCCGTGATGATCATGGTCAAGCGCTTGCGTTTGGTGACATCCGGCCAGGAGACGCCGTCGTCTACCAAGTGGGCTCTGGCTCTGCGGTCAGGCTTCACGTTGCGCGGCAGTTCTGGGCCATACCAACCGAACAATGAGCGGCGTGCAAACGCGTAAGGCACACGAAGCGAGCAGTAAGCCTGGTTGCGCCGCTAGTCGTGGTCCTGGTGGCCCTCGGTGCTCATTCGCTGAGCGCCCAGCCGGCCGCGTTCAAGCGCACAGTGCTGCAGAAGGCCGATCTCTCAACCCCTGGCCGTGAGCTGGTGCAGGCCCTGGTCGAGATCCCGGGCGGGGTGAGGCCAGGCAGGCATATACACCCTGGCGAGGAGGTCGGCTACGTGCTGGAGGGCACGTTGGTGCTCTGGGTCCAGGGTAGGCCGACGGTCACGATCAAGGCTGGAGACTCGTTCTTCATCGAGGCCGGAC